>WLWD01000125.1_pt1 | contig 22914 bp, 11 predicted proteins | sample 6712731 | NCBI WGS metagenome assembly WLWD01 (sample SAMN12718690, study PRJNA576275) | sponge metagenome | isolation source: marine sponge | host: Mycale hentscheli | place: New Zealand: South Island, Marlborough, Capsize Point | collected 2014-11-01
GGAAATTGACGACGAAGATGAGCCCATGGAAATCGACGACGAGGATGAGCCTATGGAATATTAAATCCTTCCTTTAGTTTAAATTAGCGAATTTGTAATTACGGAGGTAGCAGACTTTTAAACCTCACCCGGAACTTGCAGCTACTTCCATTAAATATTTACCTCTCATTTTCACAAGAAGAGATACTCAGTAGCTAACTTCAAATGAGTGAAAATTGGTTATTACAAGACTGTCACCATTACAGGTGAGTTAAGTTAAGTTTATGGTTTAATATTATCATAAAAATGGTATTTTTCTAGGTTAATATGGCTGGTATTAAAAGGAAAATCGTAATTCGTTTGGAGATTTTGTCTTCATTCTTACAGTACTTAGTCAGCCAGGTGCACTCGAGGTCAGTTTTAACACTTGTTAAATGTTTCCCTAATCTCATGCTTATTATGTCTGCACCTACTTAAGGTTTTCACCTCACAATAGATATTTAGGGGGAGGGACAGGAGGGAAGGCGGTGCTTGAGCACCAGGACAGTTCACCCCTCCCACTCCACTTTTGGTTTGCTGTCTCCATCTCTAGAGAAGGAAAATTGTGCGAGTGGAGCAATTTGATGAAGGATACTAACTGCTAATAACATTACTACTTCATCAAATAAAGAACATTTTGTTTTACAGAGGAAGGACGCCTGAGGAGGATTCGGCAAGAAGTAGAAACATCAGGTTAAATTTCGATATGCTATATTAATTGGCTGTACAGACAAAGAAAAATGCTACGTTTTATGATTATGGTATAGAAAGTGGCAATGAAACCAAAAAACAAAACAAAACAAAAAACAACAACAGCTGAACAACAAAATTTCAACAACAACGAAATAATTAGAATATTATGTCAAAAGACTTTGTTTGAACAGATACTTGGATATGAGAATTTAAACCGGAACACAAGAATACCAGGTCTTGATTTAAAATTTGATGAAAATAGAGAATTTTTTGAGGCATGGACAGATGTTTCAGTGAAGATCTCTAGGGTATTCAGAAAGTAAAGTATAATATCAAGTTTCAAGATAATGGTCTTCAAATTTCTATTAAGTTTGGAGACTATTATTATAAAACTTGAAAAATATAAAGAAATCTGGACCACAATGACTGCAAAATACTACTAGATTTGGTTATTTGAAAATAAATTCATTAAGTATTGATTTGTCTATACAAAGTGATGCTAACAGAAGATCAGCAATATAGCAAGGAGCAATGTATACAATACGACTTCATCATAGACAGTATAATGTCAGGAGGTGTTCATTACAAAGGTCATCTACAGGGAATATCAACCTAAAGCATCTAGCATGTAACTAATGTAGTGAAATAGCTTGCAAATTTTAGTTTGTTTATGCTGTAGCCATTAGTATAAATAATTCTATAGTTTCTCGCCATAAGATAAGCGCTAGACTGCACACTGAAGTCAAAGTGTAATTCCAGTAGAGTTTTGGCAACACACTGAAGGCAAGTGCACTTGCCATTTTTTTTACGAAGTTGAAGAGAGAGCAGTCTGGACACTTTGCTCGTTTCGGTTGAAGCGGTCCATTTGTATTACTCTTGACATGGCGCTGAAAAGAAGTAGCTCCCTTTTCAAATGCTCTCAATGTTAGAAGCTTGACCTACGTGAGTTATCTAAAGTACAAAGTTCGTCTGCTTTTCAATAGCCGAAGTCACGTACGACATCGTCAAATTCATGAAAACGCTTTAACCAATTTGACGGCGGTCAGGCAGGCCCTGGAAGTGCATCGCTAAAAGAGTCGAGACTGTGCTCTTCCTGGTAGTCTGGCTATTAGAATATGTATTTATGTCGGGATTGAGAGCCAATTGAAGCTCTTACATTACTGATGCTTATTTCTACACAAAAAACAACAGCAATTATATTTATTGTGCTAATTAAATGTCTGTCCATAGTTTTTATTTTAATGATACACCAAATTGTTCCATTTCATGTTAAAAAATTACAAGCTTATGTTTTGCAACAACATGCAAGGTAAAATGATCTACCAGCTCTACTAATGATCTCCAGGCATTTAGCCATTATTAGGTTGTTTTTTTTTTTGTTTTTTTTGTTTTTTGTTTATTTTTTACATTCTACAGAAATAGGGATGTAGGTAAGTGTGAAAGTTGCCAATTAGCAAATAATTGCCTCCAATGTCAAAAATATATGCATGGAATGTCACTGCTGCTTTATTTGACTATAAGGTGTTTGTAGTATAACAGCTGATAGCTAACACAATGTTTATTAGAGTAGTGGTGGTTTGGCTGTCATCTCACACTCTACAGTGTAAATATTGATATATCAGCAACCGTTTGGTTCATTGTGTGCAGAACTGCTGGGAACTTATAAGAAAAACAAAGAAATCTCTTCATATATGAGTACCTTTAATGAACATTAAGTCTGACCTTAGTCAAACTCTTTTCAATATTTCTACGCTTTCTCTATAATGTAATGGTTTTGTAAAGGGTCTGGCTGAACATATAGATTGTATATACTGTGGGGAATTGTCTGGGAAGGACAATCACTGGTGGAGGAGACAAACCTGTGATAGGCTGCCACCAGAGTATCACTGAACTACTGAACCTCACACAAGCCTGTCCAAAGGCTTCCCTTAACTATCAGTGCTGCTTTTCAAAACAGAGCAAAGACTGTCTCAGGTTAAGTGTTATTCAAAGCTCATAAAATGTGACACTTCTTAGCACATGGCAAGCAAATTGTGTGTCAAGGTCTGAGATGAACTGGGGAATGTTAACGGCAGATGAGTTGTCTGAAAGCCAAAGAGACTTGATGGTTGACAATATGAAAGGGTTAGGTTTTAGGAACAACAACTCATGTGGAGTGTGACCATGTCTTGAATTTGGTAGATTACGAGCATAATAAAGAATTAAGTCCAACATTGAAGGCCAATCTGCTTTCTCAACCAAGGCTTTTGACAGCATACACTTGAGAGTGGCATGGAATCTTTCTAGTCTCCCATTCGACTGGGGGTGGTAAGGGGAAGTCTGAATTTTGTGAATACCAAATTTTCTACATAAATGAGTGATAGTGCTGGAAAGAAAATTCGCACCCTGATCAGATAAAATCTGGAGAGGAATGCCAAGGAATGATACGATATTGAGCAAACATTGGGCAGTAGTGTCTGCAGTATAATTCCTTATGGGGATAGCGAAAGATACCCGGAAGCTAATTCCATACAAGTAAATATGAACCTATAATTCCCTTTGGCTTTGGGTAAGGGACCCACTATGTCTATTGCAATTTTCTCACCACGTTCTGATATAACTTCAGGTTCTACTAGAGGCGCTTTGGTATTACTAGACTTTGTAAACTTCTGGCATTTGGGACAGCCTTGTATATAACTCTTTATGTCATTCAACATCTTAGGCCATGTAAAATGCTTGTTGATTAGAGTCCTTGAGCTAATGACTTGTTTAAAGGTTATCATCAGCTTGAAATATTGTAGTTGTCACATGAAAATTATTAATAATCCAGTGAAGAAACTTAAACACAGCCAAAGCCATAACCTAAGCCAAGTAATTCTCTCACTATTCAACTTGATTTAAATTTGAATACGGCATCATAGTGAACAAATATTAGCTATTTATAAAAATACAACTGCATCAAATTTTATTTCAGATATACATAATTCTACTGATTGATGACGACAGACTCAAAATGTTCAACCTCCGCTTCATCTGATGATGTTGTCAGTGACAATACTAGTGCCATTTTTATAGGTGCTCATTATTGGCATCCTTGATGCTGTAGTATCTCCATTTATTAGGAGGAAAAAGAATGAATCAAATCAAGAAGACCTGACACCAATTGGTATGATTATTTTAGTGAAAGATTGATTAACTCAACAGCAGTGAATTAAGGATGTTACTAGCTATGCCGTTCCAGGTTAAGCTTCACGTGTACTACTGAGATAAAAAAAAGTACAACCATGTTTAGAATATTTAAATTAAGGTTTGTTACTCGAGAAAAAGTATCAGATTATTGCGGGTATATTTGATTATATTTTGGAGTTGGGTTCTGTGAGAGTGGTGAGCCCTGAGAGGGAGTGGGAAGCATGTCAGCCTTCCTGTCCTGATCTGAGGATTAGCTGTATTATAACAAAAGTGTTCTTGCCAGAACAATTTTTACATTTATTCTGTGTGTGTATGTGTGTGTGTGTGTGTATGTATGTGTGAATGTGTGTGTGTGTGTGTGTGCATGTGTGTGTGTGTGTGTGTGTGTTACAGACTCGTTTACTAACCAAGAGTGAAGTGATTAGCTAACTGTTTGTAGACAAACTATGACTTGCACTGAATTATTCATGTTCATGTTATCTTTGTTCTTACTGGTTCAGGTTCATCCATAATATTAAGTATATACGGGCAACAGCGCTATTCCTGTTATATTAGATCGAGGGTTATCATATTCGTCTTGGTAACCTGGGTAACTCATACGAGTACATGCCTACTTTATACTGAAAGTATAAAAAGTAACAATAACAACAATAACAACAACAACAAAAAACAAGAAAAATTGAGGAGGAAGAAAGTGTTATTAGCATTAGACTATATACAATGATATCATGTTATGGTTGGGTCGACTAGGTGCAGTGGAGCATTGACTAAAGGAAATTCATTATTTAGGTGTGAAGTGTGGGATTACTTAGTTTGGGGATCAGTTCATATTGGAGTCAATTATGTAGTGTCCCAATTAGATAGTAGGATTTCAACTAGATGGGTAGATCTCCATTTAAGTGATTATTTTACAACTAATAACACTTCTCTCTAACCTTCCATTAATATGTATGTCTTGAGAAAAAGCATAAAAAACGGGCTAAAGATTAGTTTATTCTGATGCTGTTGTAACTCACCTTACTAATTATAAGTATGTCCAGGGCAATAAGACTGATTCATACTTAGTCACATGTGGGGGGTGTTGCGTGTAGCTATGATGTCACGGTAACAATTAAAATTTTCTGGGCTGTACTTATGATATGCATCCATTAACTTCGTCCATTTATTGCCGCTAAAACGTATGAGAAAAAAAAGTTGGCCTTATTTTTTTAAATCATTTTTTTTTTTTTAATCCTCTGGTATCACCGCTGGAAGTACTGATCAAATCGGATGATCTACTAAGATCTATACACAACAGCGAGTTAATTGATAGTGGTTAATCTTGCAACCAGGACCCTTTACCTACTCAATTTGTGTACAGGTCTGAGTCACAAGACTAGCTGGTGGTGGCAAGATAACTTGATTTGAATGTTTCATGGTGGGGCGTAAATCCACCACACATTGTAGGTAGGAAGTGTTAGATTAACATACTGAGGTAAAGGGTAGGGATGAATAGTTAACAATTAACAGTTTTATTGGTGGGTAATTCGAGCTTGCTGAAGGTGCTTGCTCCTTCTTAGTGGGGGCTGCAGGCTGGCCTGATGGGGTGGAGTCCACACTTGTGTGAGATGGCCCAGACAAATGAAGGAAGCATACTGATCTTCTCAGGAATGCTTGACTATTAATGCTTGTCTCATGGTATGTTCAAACTTTACAATCAGATTGCTCAAGTCATATTTCATACCCACCTCCTAGGAGGTGAATAAGTGAACCGTCCAATTAAAACTAGCCTTTGTGTGTTTCCTACAGCCTAGAGCTAAGATACAAGTCAGCTGCATCACTCCACATATAGTCAGTAAAGGGTTTACACTATCCTTGGCCCTTTGGCTCTTGGTTGTATCCAAGCTCCATGTCATGGTGTGACCTATATAATATTATACATAGTCCTATTAGCAAGATTTATAATTATTTTCTTGATAATACGTTGCAATAATAATACTAGCTAATAAATCCTGAACTGTTAGTTTTCTAAGGTGCACACATACACACCCACTAAGCCCACTTCTTACCTTATATATTTTGATTTTGAAAAAAAAAAAGAAAACAAATACTGACCTCTAGAATATTTAGATATCCATGAACTACAAATCAGCTCCTATTTTCTTTTTTTCTCATTCTTTTTTCTTTCTCAGATTATTTTTCAATTTTTTTTTATCAAATTGGAATACAAATCTAAATAGGAAGCCTTAAATTGTAGCTAGCTGTTTCATTATAGGTTTGTTTAATGAATTTTTTTTAGCAACACTGGCGAGAAAGCATTCTTGATCATTGACCTTTCATATTAGTTTTTACTAATTTTTACTGCAGTAATATGGCGATAACATTTAGTTGATATCAATGTAGCTGCCTTTTGATGGATGCATTTTTATACATATCAAGTTCTGATGCTGCTTTCTTTCTTTTACTATATTTGGGAAAAAGATATATTCAAGCTCACATCACATGACCTATTGCATTACAAGGTGATATTTTTTTTGTATGATCAGACATTCCTTTCTCATCAGACCACTGAATCGGTTTTTCCAGTTAGCTGTTACCTGCAATCAATTCAAATTGGTAGAGGCAGATATAATTTTGTTAGCCTCAAATACTCAATTAACAGGATAATAATAATAGTGATAATAGTAGTGCTTGAAACCAAAAGTAATTTTGATACAATAATAAAGATTGGGCAGTTTTGTAGCATAATATTTGCTATAAGATGGGAGGTAAAGGGACTTTGAATGCCAAAGAAATGTAAGAATAAATGTGATATCTAGCAGTAAAAATCTGTTTTACTTCTGGGAGACTTGAGGTACCAATGGGTTGGTATGGATGGCGCTGTACGCGGAACCCATGGTGGTGGGGCTCAATGTGACAGCAGCATTGGGAGCCAGATTCATTGCCACATAGCTGGCAGAGAAAGGAGATGCTGAAGCAGCGCCCTTGGACCCATTAGGGTTGAGACTTCCCACTGTGTAATTGGGAGGAAAGTGGAACCCAGGCATGTACTGGGCCATAGCTGGCTGAGGAGAAGCCAGCATGCCACCAGTGGGCGTGGCACCGCAGGCTGGGTAGTAGCTCATGGCAGCGGCCTGCTTCTGTTGGAGTTGTTGAAGGCGCTTCTGTCGGTACTTGCTCCTGAGGCTAACGCTGCCTGTCCTCTCCTGCTTACGGTAACGAGCTCGGCGATTCTGAAACCAAACCTACAAAAAATAAATCAATAAAAAAATTAATCAATAAAAAGTACATTGATGGAATCAAAAGTAGAATCTTTGATTGGTTCCTTTGTAATCAAGGTAAAAGAAATCAAATTCAATGATATCCTGTTTTTATAATTTAATTAATCCATAGTTAGTTAACTATATAAATCATTGTAATTTTAAGCTCTGGGAAGCACATAGCCCTTGCAAAAAAGCCTGAGGGTCACAAGTTAACCCCTGGCTGGAGTACTAGGAAGAAGAGTTTGCTTGGCATAAATAATTATACTCTAGAAATCTTCAATGGGCTCTGGTAAAGGTGTTTATTGGAATCAGTCCTGGGTGCAAATATTGACCTATTCCTAATATTTGTAATAGGGACTTCTTTTGCGAACATACACACACAAAAAAAAATCAACACGAATATAATAATAATTCAGTCATTCTTGGCTGAAATAATCATAACAAATTTTAAAGCCTTAGAGTTAAGTTTTAACTAACAATATTGGCTGTTAAAATGAGAAAATTCGCTATTAATATAATAGATATTCTACATTGATAATTATAAGTGAATAATTTACCTGAATTCGATCTTCTTTGATGTTGAGCTTGTTGGATAGATCCTCACGAGTGAAGACGTCCGGGTAATGGGATCTGCTGAAGGCCAGCTCCAGTTGGTCCAGCTGAATGTTACTGTAAGCCGTGCGAGTCCTTTTCGGCTTTTTTGGCTCTTCGATGCCTTCAAGGTCACCATTGCTGGAGTTAGAATGGGCGGATGATCCAGTGTCGCTAGCACTGTCATCTTCGTTATCTCCATTCTCGTTTTTCAAAACTGTAAAAACAAAACAAAAAAACCCTTTAGGGTACCTATTAATTTTTGAATTAAATTAAATCAACAAGTATGACAAAAGTTAGTATTAAAATTGTCTGGTACCAGCAGATGAACAGACACACAATTGCACACACAGAAGAATTGTTCACCTGAATTATCCTGTACTAATGGCTTCCAGCTTTGCTGCACATACACTCCTGATGACAGTGGCTCTCCCTCATGGTGGTCAGCATTAGTCTGTTGCCATTGGTGTGGGAAAGTAGGAGGTATATAGCCCTGCCAGCCGTGAGGCATCACCAGAGGCGGAGGTGGTGCGCTGCTTCCTGGGCTACTGGGGAAACCCACAGGCTTCAAGGGTATGGTATGGACTCCTGATCCTGCTCCACTGCTGTTGCTGAAGTTAGGGAGGAGCCTGGTGGTGACGCTGAAGTCGGTTTGGTATGCTGGGAAAGTGTACGAGAAAAGAATAATAAAATAAAAAAACAAACAAAACTCAAAAGATAATTTCAGCTAAGTGTTCTAAGATGACAGATTATGTTACAACTAGCTATCGCGTATGTTGCAACTATAATCCGGTTGCTAGCTAGCGATGAATTAATTTATATATGCAGCCACAGCAAAAATCCTTACCTCCGCTTGGATCCTTCGCCTCAGCTCCTTCTGGTGCGCTGGGCTGCTCAGCTACTTCTGCCATCTCACAAGCACTTCAGACAATAAGGAGAAGGGCTTCAGAAAGAGCTAAGTAAGTCTTCTATACTCTAGGAATCAAGAGAGCGTCAACTGCGAACCTCTCCAAGGGCTTCTCAAGCGTTCTGAAGCGTTCTGAAGCGTTCTGGTGCAGAGTTGAATGAGTGGTGCGAACTTTTGTAGACCTCCCTCGTCGCCAGGACAGGACGCAGATTCGAGGTGTGAGTGGCCTTACAGGAGGACAGCCGCAGACGTGGGCTTAACATTTGGCAGGTTGGTGGTGTATATTGAGGTGCTAAATAATTTCGACAAGTTTCGCTCAGATCTGTGAACTTTTGAGTTGATGAGGCAGAAATAGACACACCTCCCCCTTTCCCCCTTGTCTCAATCCATGTATCAAAGCACTGTTGATAGCTAGTATAGTATATATTGTAAAGACTACATCATCATGCTGATTTTCCAGGTTATAATAGTTAAGAAAAACCTTTTTTCATTAAGATTTCAGTGATTGAAATAATATTGAATATAGCTAATAGCACTTTTTTTTTTACAGCCAAAGTACAACTATAATAGTTTTTACAGCCAAATGTATCTAACAAAATAATAGTAGGTTTAACAGCTAATAGCTAAAGCCGTAATAGAGATCAAAAGAAGGTGAATTAGAACAGGATATAATTATTATAATAAGTTATGTCAATCCTCAATTATCCAACATCATGTGATGCAGTCTGTGGGAAGGGGCTACTGTGAGCTAAGTGTGAGGCTAACCATTGACTATTCATTCTCCCCAAAACTAATTATTCACCTTGGTCTATAAGGAAGCAATAGTTGTGCATGCAGAAGAGTTGTGTATACCTGGTGGGACACCAGCTGATTACAAATATCAAATTAATGAACTTGTCAGTTTCAATTAGAAGCTCAAGTATTTATTAGCTATCCAGCTAATTGTATCACATTGTAATTATACTCCCAGGCTGATACTTGACAGATCATGTGTTTTTAGTTATCAGTGATGGATACTAATGAGAATGGAGTGAAAGTTGTCTCTAGGTAGGATTTAATTTCATTGGTGATCAACACTTTAGGATAATTGGCTAATGGGAACACATCAGATGTTATTGGGCACTAATCAAGTAATGGCATTAATGTTGTATGTTGAACATTTAGTCTAACTTAGCAGTAGTCTAGCAGTGTGTACATATCAATCCTCAATTATCCAACATCATGTGATGCAGTCTGTGGGAAGGGGCTACTGTGAGCTAAGTGTGAACTATTATTAGTGCTGTCTTTGCAATTGGATACATGAGGCAAACTCTAGCAAAAAAAATTTTTGGTGGCTTGTAACTATTTCGGACCTTTTCACTTTTATTTTTTAAAGCACAAGTATTATTTAGCAGCATGCTTGAGTATGGCATGATAGTCAATGAATTGCACAGTGAGACAGAAATCGAATTGTGTTCGAGTAAGATTTTTATTAGGCCGTAGTTGAAGCATTGCATTTGAGGCAGTTGAAGCAGAGTGCAATTTGAGGGGACCAGTTCTGAAACTAAATATATCCAGTTTTCTATAGCATCTTGTTTGACTACTGACAAATGTGGTATAATATTGAACAATTACATTTACCACTTTATTTGCCTAAGTCACGTTAATATGATGCATACTGTATATGTTTTATGATTAATTGGAGAGGGGTTGGCTTCATGGGAGATTGAAACTTTTATGAGAAAGTGTTACATAAACCATTGAGGGTTTTATTAATAGATGTAGGTGGAGTCAGTTGTATTGACCACCTATAGACCTATAGTAGTGTCTGTGGTCTTGCTGCCATGATAGGGCAATTAGTATACTGATTGACTCATCCCTTTTCCTCACCCTCTTCCCTCCCCATCACAAACAAACACACACACACACATACACACAATGCAAATTCTCTTGCTGCAGCTAGGCGGTCATGTGCACCTGGCAGAGCCAAGATGCCTGTGCACTAGGCACTGTGAGTCATCTGGAGCCGGGCTAGGAACTTCAGGGAGAACAGGCCCATTGATATCAAGTGGTATCAATGGGCACCTAAAAGTCCCACCTGGACCATTGATGTTTCATGAGAAAATGCCTTAAATTTGTATCCCAGCGAATGTTTATAGGTCCCCAGTCACAGTTGTGTGGACTGGTGGGGGTTGGTGGCAAAAACCAGATGGAAAATTGCTTGAGTGGGGCTTGAACTCAGGACCTCAGGCCCTGAGCCAAGGACTGAACACACATGCACACACACACATACACACTCAGACACACACACACACAGAGACACACAGACACACACACACAGAGACACACACACATGCACACTCACACGCATTCACACACACAAACACACCCATATTGTTTACACTGGAAATTCGAACAACTCTGTTTTCAAAGTCGTCTGCTGTATGCCAATTTTTGCACATTATTTGCTGGAATGCAAACGATGAATAGTTCATATGACAACTTGAATTTATAGATGATATACTTCTCTGTCAATAACAGTGATGTCCAAAATTTGTATTTAATAACTTTGTAAAAAACAATCCACAAATTATGGGCATCACAAATTTGTAAATTAAGTGCTGCTGTATTCTGGGTAGCATCCAAGACTAGAATAGTGTCTATGGGATGACTATACAAAATTATCAATAATGATGATATAATTGGTGTAGATCCAACTGACTTTTATCTATTGATTGGATGATGGCATACCCAGGAACATTCAACACAGCATTCTTACCTTCTGTAACATCCAAGCGAGCATAGACTTGTCCAGGAATTCATAATATCCTCTTCACATTCATACTTTTGACTAATTTACATTGTCCAAAATGACTTAAAATTTAAAGTAAAGATTATGTATGTTGACTTTCAATGATTCAGTCATTCTCGGCTGAAATAAATATAATAATAAGAAGACTGTAAGAACAAGAAAATTTGTTATTATTGTGTGTGTGTCAGTGTGTGCTTGATACTCTGTATGTATTTTGTCACTAAAAAAACTATTTTCATTGTAGGGAAGTTGGTTGAGCTGACCTAGTCTCGCAAGCCAGATATTTTACCCAACTGCTACGCTGGGAAAGGGTCTGGAACTTTCACCATATGCATCATGTTTCCTTGGAATGTGTATAAAAAATTGGTGCCATTACGTGGTTTTACGGTCTCCCAATTTTATGGTTAGTTGGTTGACTTGATTATGCTGTGACCAATTATAGTTTAGCTGAACCTACCTCCAAGCTTTTCGTTTGTGAAAATCTTTTTGCTGGCTGTAATGGAAGTGCTGCAGAGTAGACAATAAGTGTTCAGAACATGCTTCTTATGTAGTCCCTTACCCAATGAGACTAGAGCTGACCTGGCCTGGCAGGAAACTGGTAAATTAATTCCAACAAGTGCAAAAGTATATTAGATCTGCTTTGCAAGTTGTAGTGTGGTTCAGTCATATACTCAACTACATAAAGTGGGATGGGATTACAGCCTAAGTTACTTTAGCCATCTCAAACAAATCCTATGTAAAAGAACAACACACACACACACACACACACACACACACACACACACACACACACACACACACACACACATACTTTTCTAAGCAGGATATTGTCTTGAGGACAATCAAGGGAGTGGAGAATTCTAGTTGTACTCATTATTGCCAATCAACAGCTTCTGAACTGCTAGGGCACATAGTTGTGTTTGTCATTCTCTCCAGCTCTTATTACAGTACATGTATGTATTGTATATAGTCTTGCAGTCCCACTTGTGGCTTATGTGTGCGTGCATGAGGCATTTGTATGTATGTGTGTATAAGTATAGGTGAGGGTATGTGCATGTGTGTGTGTGTGTGTGTGTGTGTGTGTGTGTGTGTGTGTGTGTGTGTGTGTGTGCATCACTACAGGTAGTGAATCAGGGTCAGAAAGAGAAGAAAGTTGAGTAGTGTTAACAAAAGATGTTGGGATATAGTGTAGATCTGCATAATTTGGATAAGCTTCTTAGTATATTCATGTGCCCCAGAATTATAATTATGGGGGGGGGGGGGCTCCAGCTCCCGTAGCTCCCCTTCCTATGCCACTGTTGCAACTTATTTTATCATATTAAACTGGGAAATTCTTTGATTATTCAAGTACAAACAAGTTGAAGGGAAGCAGCTGTGCCTATCCTAGACCCCTCACTAACTTAAGTAAGAAAAGTGCAGGTGTGGATAATGTTATATTGATGTATGATAAGCCTTGCCATTGAGGTACAATTCCATTAGCTTCAAGATTCCTGTCTTATGTGCAGAACATGAAACAAGTCTGTTGCCTCATTATCCTACAAGAAATTCCTACTGTAAATCTACTACATAAGAGCAGTATGTTGACTTATGTATTGTATAATTAGTCCATAATAGACCAGTACAGGCTGTGATGATAAGGGGTGGGGTGGGACAGAACTTGGAGCCCTTAGGTCACCATAGCTATTTGTCACCTCACTGCATAGAAGAGGCTAGGGGCAGTTGAAGTGAAGGCAGAGAGGAAGTGAGGTGGGGTAAGGAGGGTAGTGGTGACAAAGCTATGAGAAAGAACATTCAGGGCATCTTGCTGAGGAACCTGTGCTTTGTTGTGTAGGCTGTTGTCCATCTTAAACTGTATTAATTGTTGAATTGTAATGGTATTATTATTAAATAGTTATTGTTTACCCAGACTTTACACTCAGGATGAGGATAGAGGCTTGATTGGGAGTAGAATTGAATATATTTATCATGGCAAAGGTTAAATGATCTTCTTGTTGCTATTAGCTGTTTTTGGGATCAATGAGTAAATTGGGCCTGAATAAGAAGTTGCATTAGCTATAATTTTTTAGTAATTAATGCTCATTAGTTTAATCTCATTCATTTATTTTTAGTAGCTAATTGGGTCAAATATAACCTAGACATAATAGGATTTAGCCTATTTCATATCAATGAAGCTTTATTAAAGAGATTTGCTTTCATTGACAGGTTGCAACAATCATTAACCATTAATTATCACCTGTGTTTGTACCTGTTTGACTGTCATTAAGATTCTTCAGCAGAAATTAGTGCAAAATCAATTCAGGAAATTGCATATAATCATCATCTAATGAGTTTAATTTACCTACTGCAACTGAAAGGTATAAGTTCATTTTCAACTTACCAATGTTCCTTTTTTTTTCTTTTTTTTTTGTGCAAACATAGCTATTAGCAAAACAGGTATTTATATATATTATTTCTCACTTGTTTCCTTCTTTTCCTCCCACCCCCCCCTCCCTCCCCCACCCCAATGGTTATGTAGAATGGTCAGACTTGTACAGCTAATTTGGCTTCATTTTAACCCCTTACCCTCTTCCCCCTCCTCCCCCCTCCAAATTCCCTCCTCCTCTTCATCAACCCCCCTCCCACCTCCAAACCCCTCCCTCCCCTCGTCATGTAGGATGACCTAACTTGTCACCACTAAGTCAGCATTCATCAGTGGGTGAATCGTACAAATACCAAGACAAATGGGAGAAAAAAAGTTGATGTTTGTTGCATATTCCTGATCAAAACAGACATGCAGTGAAATATTTCACAATGTTTCATGGGAAAAACAGTTAGGAACATTAGCTAAACTGGCCAATGTTGACAAACAATATCAGAATCACTAGTTTTTTCAATCATATCATTAGCTAAATTAAGTAAATAAAATTTCTCGGCATATATCGTTTTAATGATTATTCCCAAACTATGCCAGTATGGTAACAAGAATCTCTTGACGAGTGTAAAAAAAATGTTTGGAGACAAGAGAAAAATCTGATGTAGTAAATACGGAGGATTATAACCAGTGATAGTGGAAAATATTCTCACGTAGCCTGTACGAAATAGTGTAGCTAGATTAGGTAAGTTGGTAAATGTACTGGCATTCTCTAGAAGGCATTATTTTATGTGAGGAGGATTGGAGGTGTGAGCATGTCTTATGTAATTTGATTAGGCATGTCTCATATGGCACTACCTGGTCCTTGGGTGACTTGCTAGGAGTTATGATTTGTCACTTGGCAGTACTGGAGTCACTGATGGCCATGGTCCTGGATGGATGGCTGGCGTGTTGTTTGAGAGGAACGATTCCTGAAGATGAGTTACCATATCTCGGTTAATTCTTAGGAACAACTAAATTAGCAATATAGCTAGCTTTGCAATGTACATTATGGATAATGCATTACATAGCCACATTACTAATAATATACATTGCATAGCTATAATGAATTGACTAAGATATGGTATTTTGTATACTCGTCTGATCTGGCCATCCTTGAGGTGGCATAGCAGAAAGTGATAGCCAATTTTTTGACTAAACTATGTGCAATATAGTGTTTGAAACAGTGTTAGCTACTATTGTGTAGCTAGTAGCATGCTCCACAGTCAGCACCTATGATGCTTGGAATATCTTACCTGAATAAGAGCTAGTTTTAATGTAGGAGTCGCTGGTCATTTGAAGTGTGCAAAGTTAACTGAAAAAGTTATTAATTATAAGTTAATTGTATTCATTAGCTAGACAGATGGTACTGGCAGATATGTGGTGTGTTAGTGAGGGAAGGAACTGACATCTAGAAGTCCAAGTGGTTGATAGGAGGGCAGATTTTATGGTTATAGGCTATGAGGTAGTCAATGTCTGATAAAAACTGTCCAAATGTCTACCCCAACTACACTAACCATAAATAAACTGTGTGACAACAAATTAAACATGTGTTTGTTTTTTCATTGAGCCTGTTTTTGTCCGTTGGAATGTCGTGAGTCTGAATGATATGTGTTGTTAGCCATGCCAGTTTGCAAGTACAGTATTTTGAAGCATTTATTGTTATTCAATTTGCATTGAATTGATCAAATAATCTAGTGTGATGGCTGGGAAGAAACAAGTATCAGCACTACTCTTGAATGTGCTCCCAGTTATGTGAATAATTGTAGTAATTAGTTAGTCCACAGCTGCACTGAAAGGACTTCATCTAATAGACACTTTTACAGCAATAGACTTGGTCACATCTGAGTCTGAAAACAACCAGTCACAAGAGGAGACTTCTACAACTAGTTAACATCATGTCCAAATGTGTGGAAGTCAACCAAGTTTGAAGAAGGCAACAGTTGCATATTCAGATAAGGAAATCTCTTAAGATGTTATTCATTGTTGGCTCAGTGGTGTCAAAAACAACAAGCAACAACGAAATTGATCAAGTCATAAATAAAATCAATATGAAAATCAATTGGTAAAGGGTGATGAACTGGTATGACTGCAGCAGTGGGCAGAGCAATTACCCAAGGTGTTTGTGGGACCCAATCAAACTTAACTAGCATCTCTGGTCAAACCACTTAGCATCACATACAAATTAATTATGAGAGTGCCCACTTCAAGTGTGTTGTGAAATTGTTTTCGTTTTCGACTACTCAACAGTTAGTTGGTGTTGACGATGAGACATGTGTCAATAAGTGTTTTTGGCACCAAAAGTGAAGGGGGAAAATAGCACAAGGATTTACTTGGAAAGTGAGCTCTAGGCGATGTTTTGCCCCATGTTGACTGTAACAAGGGGAATTGAATGCAAGTAGGCATGCCTGTGCAGTATGCAAGCACACGTGAATACCAACACAATTGTTTATAATCCTCTAAACTTAACACTTAAACAGAATTGCTTTGACTTTGTCCTTGCGCGAGTGCCACAATCAAGATGCTATATAGATCAGGGGTGGATTGGATATATATATATAAGTTATACCATGACGAGGAGGTCAGTATGGGATTTACACAACTGAGGACCAAAGGCCTGTGGATAATGTAAATCCCGTACCGACTGATCATGGATGGGTACAACCAACTTGTATCATTGCTCTTGGCTATAGGAAATGCATAAAAACTAATTTTGATTGGATGGTTTACTTACTCACCTTCTAGGAGGTGGGTATGAAATATATTCGCCTCGAATTGAGCAATCTGATTGGACGGTTTGAATGTACCATGGTACAAATATACAATGGATATCATTGTAATATATAATTAGTAGCTTACAGATGAACATAATACATGATGTATATTTATAGCATGCATATATAGGATCATATTTGCTATATAATCTTGAAGTTATAATTTAGCTTCCATTCAAGTTATAAATTTCTTGACCTCATATGCTTAAATGAGGACTTTACTGTGATTGTAATAAAGGCTGTCTTTTTTTTTATTCCTAATCTTTTTAATTAGTTTTAGAGTCAAAATTGAAAGACCTGATGAACATTCAGTAATGTGGTTATGTTATTCTGATTGTTTTTCACATTCCATGTAGCTCATATTACATCCTCTCATCTGGTAAAGGAAGTGTTAAGTACAGTAGCCTTAGTGGGATAATGAAATAAGTGAAGTGAATCAAGAACTTCAAAAACAACACAATAAAGTGTAGCATGTACTGAACCTGCATGCAATGAGGAACACTTCAATGCTATTGAGATCATGTACTGAACCTGCATGCAATGAGGAACACTTCAATGCTATTGAGATCATGTACTGAACCTGCATGCAATGAGGAACACTTCAATGCTATTGAGATCATGTACTGAACCTGCATGCAATGAGGAACACTTCAATGTTATTGAGATCATGTATTGAACCTGCATGCAATGAGGAACACTTCAATGTTATTGAGATCATGTACTGAACCTGCATGCAATGAGGAACACTTCAATGCTATTGAGATCATGTACTGAACCTGCATGCAATGAGGAACACTTCAATGCTATTGAGATCATGTACTGAACCTGCATGCAATGAGGAACACTTCGATGTTATTGAGATAATGTACTGAACCTGCATGCAATGAGGAACACTTCGATGCTATTGAGATCATGTACTGAACCTGCATGCAATGAGGAACACTTCAATGCTATTGAGATCATGTACTGAACCTGCATGCAATGAGGAACACTTCAATGTCATTGAGATAGCTTTGAATATTTAATAGCAGCTAACCACGTTATGAAGTGCATACTCTTGTGTGAGATGCATAGGTGGTCAGGCTCTTTCAATTTGTGAGGGTAAAACCCAAGGCCTATGTAAGATTAAACTATGAAGTGTCACTTGACTTGTAAGCAATATGAGTAATGTTTCCTGGGGCCACAAACCATAGGTTTAGGAATAATATCTTAATTGGGGGTGAGTGGGTGGGTGGGGTGGGCACAACATGACAATAATGGAGATAATGAGGTGTGCCCACATAATATACATATAAATAAAATATTATCTTCAAATGATATTAAGGCACTCCTATTATAAACAAACTCAAATTTAAGGCTATCTCCAAGTAGAGGTTCAAAATATTGGCTGGGGGGAGCAGGGGGGAGGTGGCATGTGTCCTCCCTATTGTCCCCCTCCTGTACCTCATTGCAGCTACCTATTACAATGCTTTATATAATAGTGTGAATTTAGACCGAGCCCTCCTTTCTACTTTGGTGGGTTCTAGCACCTCCATCACTCGCTCTCAACCTCCCAACTTTAGTTAATCTCTAGTTTTGATGTTTATCACACATGTTCTTACCCCTCCATACCTCGCTCTTCACTTCCCAACTTTAGTTAATCTCTAGTTTTGATGTTTATCACACATGTCGAGCAAACCTTCAAATGGATTGTAAGAGAAGGAATAAGCACAACAATGTGATACGATTGCTGGGTTGCTGGGTTAGGAGATTGTTTGGGATAGGGAGCAGGAAAGATTCGCATAACGTAAGGTTACAGCTTGCCGTCTATTAGAGTTATGACACAATCTGAAAGTATAGTTCAGGGAAAAAATGTATACAAAAGCTACTTGATAGATGAACATTAAAAAATAATAATTTAACAAAAAACGAGTGAACATAATTATTAGCTACATCATTTTTACAGCAGAATAACGCACAATTGAAAGCAACTTCTCGCTATATTTAGAGTTACTATTAATAGCTCATTTGTTTGCTTATATTACATAGTCATATAGTTCTTCATTTAATGTTTCATTAGCATCTTCTTGTATGAGAATAGCTGATGAGGAAGTTTCAGTTTCCCTTTCTTCAAGTGGTGGTATATTGTATGCAGAATTCTGAGAAATTTCTATATCATCAGGCTGAATAAGTGTTGGTATATTGTATGCAGAATTCAGAGAAATTGCTATATCATCAGGCTGAATAATATCATGATGTATTTCATTTTCTATAGAGAGATAAACAGAATAGTCAGATACTAGACTGGCATTCCATGGATGTATTATTGGATTTGTGCTTACACTAATTTCATTGCTAGTATAGCATTCATGTTTTTAAGGTCAGGGATGATTAGTAGATGCTTTTAACTAAAATGGACATGTCACTGTAGCTAGTAGGAGTAAAGTTTGTATTATGGGAAATATTTTTACCAAATGTATATTATGTGGGAAATATTTTTACCAAATGTATATTATGCCACAAGCAAATGCACAATTGGACAATAATGAGGATACAACCATGTTTGGATAATGTAGTATTACATGACACTGTCTTAGTTGCTACAATTGCTTATGAGATGTAAAGAATTGGCACGTAACACACTTTCACATCTGCTGTCACCTCAAATCTCAATATACTACAGTGTTTCCTCAATTATTTACCACACACTAAGTAAGCCACCTCCAATAGGGTAAAGGCAGCTAACCCATGACACAGCTAGTGCTAGAGAGCAGCTGAACCTACTGTAACATAACAGCTGGTTAGTACAATCTAAGACTGCAGGATATGGCTATCCAGATGCAAGCCTCAAGATTGTTAAATAATATTTAGCTAATATAAAATTATGCAGGGGCATAGCTAGTACTTGTGAGAGGGGGTTTCACTTGAAGAAGGTTTAGATAGTACAAATCAAATTAATATGAAGAACCACATTTTAGACTGCATTTTCTATATTCACATCTAGCAAGTATGCCTCCATACCTTGGCACTTCAACAATTTATTCTTCTGTTTTATCTGTAATTGTATTCTTCCAGGAAGTTTCTAGTAAGTGCCATACCATGGCGTTTGTATTTTCTACTTCACCTATAATTCCTCCTGCAGGGAAACTCTTGTGTGTAAGTTGAATGATTTTTGTAAAAAATGAATTTTTCCCTTTCACCTTTTATGTTAATTTTTAACATAAACAGCTACAACTCTTTTTAACCTTGTAATTAGTGAAGTAAATAAATGTTACTAAGAAATATTGTTGCTGTACTTTGACTTTGCAGGGAAAAATATCTATAGAGCTACAGACAGAAGAGAGAGGCTGGACATGCTGGCGAAACACAGTTGAAACAGGGTGGTGCAGGTGACACCTTGAACAAATCGCTAGTGTTTAAAATGTGGCTAAGTCCATTATGTATGCACATTACATTTACTGGCCTCACAAATTAATTTTCCATTATGACAGCAGTTCACGCCTTCGTAGGATCAACCTGTGTGTTGGAATTCTTTCTCTTCTTCTTCTCTAGTTTTCCCTGTTCATTTCTATTTTTCCACTTCTTCCCTCCGTCTCTTCTTCCTCCATTTTTTCCTCCTCATCCTCAACCTTTAGCTATTTCCCTGTTTCTCTTTCTCTCCATGAACCCAGACACCCTCTGCTCTCCTGGTCCCTTCTCTTTTTCTCTCTAAATTTCCTTTGCTCTCCTGTTTCTGTGCCATACTCACTTCTTTCCATTTATTGTTGTTGTACCTGGTCTGGTAGCTAACAGATTCGCCTAGACAGTAGTCCCCTTTCCTTCTTTACTATAGCGCTCTCGGTTTACTCCATTATTCAATGCTAGCTCAAGAAAGGTGCTTTCCTGTTTCTCTGCCACTCCCATCTACTATCTATTTTTGTTGTACTAGGTTTGGTTGCTATCCTATAATAACTCATTAGCTCATGAATTATTCATGAACACATTATATCGTTGCCGGTCATGTGTATTATTGTATGGATAATTGAAATTTTCATGTTTAAAAATCATTGTATAGCTATACTTACAAAGACCATTATTATTGTAACTGAAGATAGATTGATGATGACGAGCACAGCTGTAGAGTTACCCTTTGAAGAAGTTGAACACTTTCTTATACCCACAAAATGCAGAACCAGTATAGGAGAATTAGGTAGTAGAATGGACTGCCTCATATAAACCATTCTATTTTTTCTCATAAAGATAATTATGAATTTACTTAATTATTAAATTAGACCTTTTTGTCTCTGGAAATCTATTACTGCAATATTCTATTATCAATGATTAGATATTAAAGCCTGTTAACATTCACCAAAAATTGGGTTAGTACTACAAAAATGATGTCAAGCCTTCTCAAGCAAACTAGCCTGCTTTACCATCCCATGTCTGCCTGAAAGCATTTATTCTTTTAGACGCATTCTCTGATGATGCTTTACCAAATACTCAATAAAAACTTTTTTATTTCTAATTTGTCACCTTTGTCTGACCTGAGGATGGTTTACCAAACCCCTCAAAACTCCCTGATTACACCATTGTAATGTACACATGTGTATCACCGAGAGCTACATTAGCCAAGTGCCTATGAATATCATTATAATGCACACATCAACACTGTAATCCCTCCCCAAAGGTGCAGGTGGGTGGGATCACTGAAGTTGTCATCCTACTCTGATGTATGTTGAGCTGAATGCACTGTGCATGGTAACAACCTCAAGGAAGCACTGTAATTATATTATCTCTCAGAAAAGCATAAAAGAACAAGATAGCTAATTTTACATGGTTCTGAAAGAAAAAGATAGCCAATTTTATAATATGGTTCTGAGTGTTTTGCATGGTTATTTATGTTTATAAGAAATTTAAATGAGGCAACTACTTCAATTACTATTTTGTAGACAAACATTTTGCCACAATCATCTCATGAGATATTTTAAACCTAATAGTAATAATTATTATCTCTGGGTAAAAAAGCTAGATGGTGATTGCTTGTTTGTTCTCAACTATGTGCTGTGCATTTCAAATTTACTTACCTATTGGTTTACTAGAAGACATTTTTTGCCTACATTTTCGCCATATTAGTGCAGTTGATGCTGCGATTATGACTAGCATTGTTATCGCTCCAATCGATAGTGACAAGTTCAGAATAATAATAAATGATGTATTCTCTATCAATAATGAATCAGAACATTAATCACAATAAAACTTACTAAATGAATTATGGTTTTGTCAGATTACAAGAAATTAAACATTTTCTTTGAACAAGAAATCAGCTGTCACTTACTATATCAGCTTGTAATTTTTTCACAACGTTTTTCATATTTACTTACTCATATACTTCTGACAATATTTGTAGAAGCCAAGTTCTAAAGAATCTGGCTTTTTGATTAAATGTTAAACTTAATAAACTAATTCAATTGTATGAAGTATTAAAATATAACTTGAACATTTTTTGTATATTTAGCATTTATATAATGTGAGAACTTACTGGCAGCATTACCATTTGATTCAGAAGAAACTGGGTTTAGTTTTGACGTCAGATCCAACATAGTATTTGCTAGAGAGAGAGAGAGTATACATAAACTGTGATATTGTATGAAGTGTTAAAAAGGATAAATGTCCAGTGCATTTAGTCCACTAAAGCATTTGCAACAATATATTGTGTGAAAGAACTTGCTGACATCATTACCAATGAATTCGGAAGAATCCGGGTTTGGTTTTGATATCAGATTAAATATAGCTACTATCTGCTAGACAGAGAATATACATAAATATAACTTGAAAAATCTTTGGTATATTTAACATTAACCGATTACGCGCGAACAAAAATTTTAATTGCGCCTTACGTAATGCGGTCACGGGCGCACGCGAGACACAAAGGATTGATTGCTTGGTGGGAGGGTGACACTAAGCGAGAGGAAGAAGACGAACGTTTGAAGATTGCCTCGGGGACAGTATTATCGAACGATAGAGTACGCTCTAGGCTATTGGGAAAGCATAAATTCGACGCTAAGGAGCTGTTCCCGACTGAAAAATAACAAAGTACTCGCACCGTTTGGCAAAAACCTTCATGGCATCACACTGAAGCTCTTAGTAAGCACACTAGTAAGGTTGGAAGTATGGTTTCATGGCTGAAGCAGTTTGCTACTTGATCATAGAGGTAAGAGAAAGTGCTTTTGCACGCATCTGTCTTACATTCAGGAAGAATTTGTTGATATTTATTTAGGGTGTTTATTTTGAACTTAGCAATCTGTTATAAATTTTGTGAACAGAGAAGCTTTTTATGGCTTTTGTGCATGAAAACAGGTACATCACAAATAAATGATAGAATA
>WLWD01001863.1_pt1 | contig 22908 bp, 23 predicted proteins | sample 6712731 | NCBI WGS metagenome assembly WLWD01 (sample SAMN12718690, study PRJNA576275) | sponge metagenome | isolation source: marine sponge | host: Mycale hentscheli | place: New Zealand: South Island, Marlborough, Capsize Point | collected 2014-11-01
CACACACAGACATACACACACCACACCTATGAATGCCAAGAGGCAGGACTTTGTAATGGAAAGTGGTTAGCTATTGGGGAGTGGTTAGCTATGCACCTCTGTGGGAAACTTGCTGGACATGTCAAAAGCTTAACAGAATTTAAGACATTAACACGCTTTTGAAGTAACTAACTCATTCACCATGTTTATAGATAACAGAAGTGCTTCTGTAAAATCAGCCAGCTAAGGCTAGTACACCACACACACACACACACACACACACACACACACATACACACACACACACACACACATTTACACACACAAATTAAAAAAGTAAATTCTTTTGATACCACCCTGCACTAGCAGGCACTGTGAGCTGTGCAAAAAAGCTCGGCTAGGAACTCACAAGCTTTCCTCATAGCAAGTGATGTGCTGGTGGGAGGCTGAAAAAATAGAAAAAGCCAGATGAAGTGTGGTAGTGGGAAAGGCGGGGACACAACCACACAACCACCACACACACACACGCACATACACACTGAGTTCGACTCTGCGCTCAGCTAATTCAGGTTTTATGTGAGTCAAGGAGATTAAAATACGGATTACCAATATCAAAAACATTTTTTGCTTTTTCAAATTATCACAATACAAGTTCACAAATTAACTCATTGACTACTGAATACCAGGAGGCTGATTTTACAAAAATATGTACAAAGGTCATTAAAATATTAATAAAGACTCTAATAAAGGCAAGTAAATACAAATGCTTCTGAAGTAAAGCTGCACTTGCCCTATTGAAGGTTTCTAATAGTCTAAACAGGCCACACCTACTATTATAAAAGGCCACACCTACTTTAATTACATCCGAATTTTATTGCACTCTAACATTTCTCTATACTTCTTGTTGTATCTTGGGCATAGAATGAGGTAGATAAAAAAAAAAAAATTGTGATTCAGAACAAACTATTGACTTCATTGGTTCCAATTGAAAAAGCTTTATCATTTACACCAACCAAGAAATAAATCAAACATTAGGAATAATAAAATGATGAAAAAATGGTTACAAGGATGTGAAACTTCTCAAAACAAACACCAATGCACATGTGCCTCCTCCCACCACCAGATTCTGGATTTGCTCTAGCTAATAAAAGAGACTTGGTTAGCTGTTCCACTAACATTATATGGAACTGCTGATTGGTCTTGATTCCAGAATCAAGATTATTTTGTCTGAACATAATAGATAAGTTCAAGATGCAACACACACACATGCTCACACATGTACACATACACACAGTTACTAATTCAATATCTGATCATCTTCACTGTCTTGCTGTTCATCCTCACTGAGACATTCTTGCTCTAGCTCAGCTAAACTCTCATCTAGAAGCAGGTGAACTTCTTTAGCGGTGAATACAGCCTTAGTTGCCATACTAGAAGTCAAGGCTCCACTTTCTAAAGTGATAACTTCACAATAGAAGGAGCTATAGAGCTAGCAAAGACTTCAGAATAATTTCCTGTTCAATGACAGCTTTGTTGCCTTGGTTGCACAATTGGTAGCTAGGGTAAAAAAATGAAATTTGACCACAGTATTTTGTGGGTCAATTTGACCCACCATAGGAGCAAAGATCACATATTCATTAGAGGTGATTTACTGCATATTAAAGTTATGGCCTCTAATTAGGCTCCATTACACCGCTTACAATTAACTAATTCATAATAGTCATGAATACTACTTACAGCTACTGGAGGTGAACTTGAATCAATAGTTTGAACTTCCACTCTATATTTTCGTGCTGCCATGACATTACTTTCATTGCTTCTTTTTCTGCTCGGTGTACCAGGATGATCAGAAATTGAACTTCTGTTAGCTTCCTTCAAATTTTCCAAGCTCATTCTTACTTCAGACAAAAGCTTAGCTAATTTCTCATACTTTCTAAAGCAGTGGCGACACATTACTGCCTCTTGCTTCTCTACGCTTTCAGTAAGTTCTCTCCAAACTTCTAACACTCTCTCACTAGAATTGTCACTTGAGTGAGATCCATGCATCCTCCTTCTGTCCTTGGGTAGTTTGGAAAGATTTAACCCACAGCCTATGCAGGCAACTACATCTACTGCAAAGGAGCATCTTTGGGATTCTTCCATTTTGCAGAACAACAACTATAGCTCAGCATCTTTTAAACCACGCATGCGCACATATTTATGTGATAATTTTATGCTTTCATTTTTGGATCAGTATTTTTGTTTAGCTTTATTGGTGCAAGCCGGATGCTTCACATTGCCACAGACGTGCGCTACTGGAGGCCAGTAAACCTCTGCGGTAAACTTTTAAAATTAGTGGTTAGCGCCAGAATCTGGCGCTAGAACTGGTCATTAGTACTACTGTCCCCAGACCCTTTCCTCCCCCATTCCCCAATATAGAAGAGGTAAAGGGTCGGCTACGCCAGACTAGCTGGTAGCTACATAGCATTAATATTTTCTTATAGCTCTATTTCACTACCCTGGTTCTTTAATCACAAGCGCGATTAGAGCACCCAATAACACTGCAAGAAACCACCATTACCAACTAATTTGAAGGTTGCCAACCAATATGGCGGACAGGAAGATCCGCCCACCTCCGTGCAACAACTCTTACCAGAAAAAGGAAATTGGCAATAAATTGTTCTGGCCACTCAGTATAAAAAAAAATGATAGCTGAAAAGTATATATAGCTGTTTCAATCAAAATAGGAGACTGGGGTGGTTTGGTTGTTTTTGTTTATGTTGTGTTTTTTTTGTTTGTTTGTTTGTTTTGTTGTTGTTGTTGTTGTTTGTTTGCTGTTGTTTTGCTTTTTTGTTTTTGTTTTTCTTGTTGAAAGTGTAGAAAATTTTGCCCTATTTATTTGCTTTCTACTTCCTGAAAGCTTATTTCCTTAATTGGGTGTGGTTTGAATGATGTCATGTTGAGAACGGCTATCCTGGTTAGAGTTGTCTTCCTATTAAATGAAACGTACAATTTTCAAGTAGTTCACTAGCACTATCAGTCTATCATTGAAGCCAGTACCCCAGATATTGCTTGTATCTTTAGCCTATTATATTTTCTGCTACTGATACTAGTCAAGAAAGCGTGAACTCTGGTGGGGAATTGGAGCCATACCTCTATGGACCAGTTTCAAGTAACAGTGAATCCTCAAATAACACTCCTGGACTGTAAGGGAGAGTATGGACTGTAAAGGGAGAGTATGGACTGTGTAAAGGGAGAGTATGGACTGTGTATAGGGAGAGTATGGACTGTATAAAGGGAGAGTATGGACTGTAAAGGGAGAGTATGGATTGGGTAAAGGCTGAGTATGGACTGTGTAAAGGGAGAGTATGGACTGTAAAGGGAGAGTATGGACTGTGTAAAGGGAGAGTATGGACTGTGTAAAGGGAGAGTATGGACTGTGTATAAGGAGAGTATGGACTGTGTATAAGGAGAGTATGAACTTGGAAAGGGAGTTTTTTGACTGTGTAAAGGGAGCGTATTGACTGTAAAGGGAGAGTATGGACTGTGTAAAGTAGATTATGGACTGTACAGAGAGTATGGACTTGTATAAGAGAGTATGACTGTGTAAAGGGAGTGTATGGACTGTGTAAAGGGAGAGTAATGGACTGTGTAAAGGGAGAGTATGGACTGTAAGTGAAGTATGGACTGTGTAAAGGGAGAGTATGGACTTAAAGGGAGGTATGGACTGTGTAAGGCAGAGTATGGACTGTGTAAAGGGAGAGTATTGAACTGTGTATCAGAGAGTATGGACTGTATAAAAAGAGTAGACTGTGTAAGTAGAGTAATTGACTGTGTAAAGGGAGAGAGGACTGTGTAAAGGGAAATTTGGACTGTGAAAGTGATAGGTATACTGGGTAAAGGGAGAAGTATGGCCTGTTTGTAAAGAGAGTATGGACTGTGTAAAGGAGAGTATGGACTGTATAAGGAGAGTATTAACTGTGTAAAAGGGAGAGTATGGACTGTTTACGGTAGAGTATGAACTGTAAAGGGAGAGTATGGACGGGTAAAGGAGAGATGGACTGTGTAAAAGTGAAGAGTATGGACTGTGTATAAGGAGAGTATGGACTGTATAAGGAGAGTATGAACTGTGTAAAGGGAGTGTATGGACTGTGTAAAGGGAGAGTATGGACTGTGTAAGGGGAGAGTATGGACTGTGTAAAGGGAGAGTATGGACTGTAAAGGGAGAGTATGGACTGGGTAAAGGGAGAGTATGGACTGTGTAAAGGGAGAGTATGAACTGTGTAAAGGGAGAGTATGGACTGTGAAGGGAGAGTATGGATTGGGTAAAGAGAGAGTAGACTGGGCAAAGCGGAAGTGTGGACAGTGTAAATACCAGTCCTCGGGTAATTGAGGTAAGAAAGTAGTATTTGTTAGCTAAAGTATATAATGGTCACAACAGCTTCATACTGATACTTTTAGAAAGAAACTGATAGATTCTTTTGAAGTGTTTGCTTTGTGCACAGGCTTGCTCGCCCTTTATGCCACTAGTATATATATATGTATGGATGGATGGGAAGAATGCTCCTTAAACATGCACGCGGTTCTGTATTTTTCTCCTAAAAACAAGGCTTTTTTGGCTTGACTTCACTTTCTCTGATACTACATCATTAAGAAAGTCGTACTTGGAAATTGGGCTCCAAATTGTGAGATAATTCCTACGAAACGTTTGTAATCTCAAAAAGTTACTGGGACCGGTTACTAAGGCATTGAACGCTTCTTTTCCAGACGTTCATTCAAATACTTTCTTTCATTCCATCTGGATGATTTGTTAAAATTTACGTCCACCACACTAAATAAATTGTGGTTATTCCCCCTTGCTCAGGTGCAGTACTTGCAGGCTTAGATGAAGCTAGTAGTGTACCAATTGTAGATGATGTCATATGGCTCAACACTTAAAAGGACTTTTTTTTTCTTTCACTGGGTATAGGTTTATGGTTTGTTTTTTGAGATGAATTCAAATTTTCGGTGTCTTCCTACGTTTAAAGAACTGATAAGATTGAAATTATTCCAGATAGCCATTTTTGATCATCGGTGAGTTTCAAAATTTAAGGAAATAATCTCTTGGTTTTAAAAATAATTGTTTTCTTTTAAGAAAGCATATAGATTAAATTCATAAATTGATGAACAATCACGTCATTAATTGTAGATAGCAATATAATCAATGAGGGAGGACATTTATCAAAAGCATTAAACGACAAGTGACACAAAATAAGTTGTAAAAGATGCAGTTCAAAAGACGATTGCTATACCACTAATCCAGTGAAGTCTTGCATGTTCAATGAATGGAAAAGTGGGGAATTTACCCTCATCATTAGATTAAAATGAGAAAAATCACCGTCCTTGGAATCTTTATAGATATCTTGAATTTTATGGCTCGCTCCTGCTTCCTTACTCTGCGTAAGTAATCTGCTTTAATAAAACGTTAAACGTTTTGATGGATTATTTGTCCATTATGATATAAAAACAATTTCAAATGAATGAAAAGGAAGCAGAAACAAAAGCCATTTTGCTAAGGTGAGTGACTATTTCTTAGTTAAAATTTAGACAAGATTAAATATGTTTATTTACAGTCATTATTATGAGGTTTGTCCTATTTTGGCGACAAGAGAAGAAAAAATATCATCAAATTTTATCAACAAACTATAAACGACATGAACAGGATCATGACTTCCCAGTTAATGAGTTCAGAGTAGATCTAAAGTGACACAATATTATAAATATACTATAATTATTATAAATATGTATGTAAATATGTATGTATATATTATATTATGATACTTAAGCTAGCTTATTAGAAAGTCAAGCATCATCTAGCTTATACTAAGCTTATAACTTTACAATAAGCTGCTGTAGATACTATCTTATATCAAAGCATTGGCACAGTGTAAGGCTCCCTGTTTAACAAATCTCACAGTACCATCTTAGTCACATTTCACTGCATAGTTTTTTCTGCTAGTAATGTTGCACTTAACTGCATTACTGATCTTGTAACATATTTAGAAAGGGGCTTAGTGTGTTAAATACAATCCAATATTTATCTGTTGTCCTTAGGAATTCTTCTTTAGCTACACGAAAAAATGGAAGGAACCTAAAATTTAAACATTTAATATAATAATATTAAACTACATGATACTAGTTACACATCTAATAATTCCCTTTACCAAACCTGGCTGCAAGACCATATCTATTGACTTAGTCACTGAGATATAAAAACACATTAAACTAGTTTGATAGTTTATAAAATCCACTATTTGTAATATTGAATAAAATTTTGCCACATAACAGATAAGTTTCTGCTCTTTAATGTGAGGAGAAATTATAGCCACTAGATCATTTGTATCAGTTTTTGTTTAGCTGTTGCAATATTTGTTAAATGCAAATGAGCTGTTTCTATAGTGGCTCAAACACTCTGATCCAATGACAATACATTTTTCATTATAACATAATTTCAATTTCAATATTATGAATCTTGAGCCTCTGTAGGATACTGGAATATCAACTGCAGCGTTTCTATATTTATATCTGTATGTTGTGCTTTGTGAAGTAGTTTTTGAGTTTGTTGTTAACAAATATTAATTTTTTATGACTGAACAAGTAGCATGATAATAACATTTAGCTTCAAAACTTTCAATATAACTATGGCAGTAATGAACAGAACAATGTTAACAGTAATCAGATTAATTTAAAGAAAAAAATGCGAGGTGTTTTTTGTAATCAAGATCAATACTATCATAAGAACGAGTTATTGGCTTCCACTCTGCACATCTAAGTACTTTAGCTATGGATTGAATTACTTTGCGCAGCAGAATGACATTATACTCTTGAGTATATTTGAAATGGGAAGAATATGTTGCAACTACTCTCTGGGGTTTGGTGGGTGAGTGATTATGGTGGTCCCCTGAAAATCCAAATTAGACCTCTTCAGTATATACTCATTAATTTTTCATTCTTAAACCTACCATTGCATCAATATAATTATTTTGATCATCACATCTATGATGTACACATAATAATTATATGAATTTACCCATGTTGTTATGATGCTTTTTTTGAAGTTCTAAGTTTAACAAGGACTTTAAAGTTAGTAATCATATTTGTTGTGTTTCTAGACCATTCATTGTCAAAGCAATTCATTTTATTCCTTATGTAACATATGTTATAGTTTGCTCGTTGTGTTGCTAATTCTTTGTATCAATATATTCCACTGTTATTGCCCCATTGCTATTAGTACATTGATAGTTAGTACTATCAATTACTAGTGATGTGCTTGAGCACAAATGGCGAGCGAGCCTAAAGACTATTCTATTTCTATATGAATGATTTTGACTTCTAACACTGAAACTGAAAATAAGGTCCAGTTTTTTTAATTTCGCATACACGGTAAAGGGATTTCAGTGCCATAGTAACAACTCTCTGCAACTGCTTGAATTGAAGGGAAAAAAACAACAACAAAACAATACACGTTATTTAAAAGTTTTCTTTGTGATATTCTTTAGCAAAGTAGTGGTTGTAACACACAATGCTTTGACACAACTGGACATGCACCTACACAGACTTACCTTCGCAGTAGTCTAGTGGACAATGTATTTTCAAGTAAACACTGTTGCGCACGGCTTATAACCATGACAAAGAACGCATTGACTTACCACCGCCACTAACTCGAATAGAAATAAAAGTCCCTTAAGTTTTCAAGTTTTAACTGCACCCGTAAAAGAATTCAAAACGGTAAACAATTCAATTTCTAGGGTGATACGGGTACTGATCGATAAACCAGAGGATCTGTTTAGTGCAATTTGGGACGGGGTCGCCCACATAACTAACACAAAAACGCGAGGGTCAAAGTACAAAATGACATACGTACGTTCAAACATATACAAAATAAACTAGTGGTGTGCTTGAGCACAAATGGCGAGCGAACCTGATAGTTAAGTAACATAAAATGTTACTATGTTTTAGCTTAGTTCATGCAAACACTATAATAGCCATTATGTCATTTGATTTCAGCAAATAAATACAAAATCACTCTCTTACCTGATTAATGGTAACTTTTGTAGTATCAAACATCAACCATTCTGATAATCTCAATCACCAGTAACTCTTGAACAAGCTCTCAACTACGATAAAAAATAAACCAGTGTTATTATTTGTAATTTTAGCCAACAAATATTCATCACTCTTGAGTATTGATAACTTTTGTAGTATCAAATTGAAGTTACTTTGACCATCTGAATTGCCTTGAATTCTTGACAACAAGCTCTCACCTACAAAAACAAAAGACAATCAATTTTAGCACACAAATACAAAATTACTTTCTTACCTCATTTTCTTGAGCAGTGGTAACTTTTGTAGTACCAAATTTGAGCCAATCTGACTATTTGAATTTACCAGTCACTGTTGACAAGCTCTTAGCTACAAAAAAGAAAGGCCAGAGTTAATTTTGCATATTTAGCTAACAAATATGGAATTGCGTACTTATCTCAGCTTCCCTCGAGAAGTAGTACTTTCCTTAGCATTAATACTACGGCATTCTGGCTACCAACGGCTCTTGACAACCAACAAACGGCACTCCGTATCACCCCCATAAAACGGCGAAGTTTTGAAATTAAGTCTGGAAAAGGGTATTCAATGCCATAGTAACCTGTCGAATCAAGTTTTTGTGTCTTGAAAAAAAGCGTTTTAGCAGGAATTTTCTCATACTTTGGAGCTTAAGTATAAAGTAAGGTTTGCTTAATGCTGTAGTTCAGAATAAACTGGAGTCAAGCCTAAATAGCCGTGTTTTTAGGAGAAAAAGTTCCCCGCGCGCGTTTAAAGAGCATACGTACCATCCATACATACATACATACATATATATATAACATATACCCGATTTTGCATTATCCACCCCTAATACTGTCATGCTCGCTACGCTCGCTCGCCAAATAAATAAACATCCCCGATTTTTTCATTTTTACCCCTGTGAGTGTCTCGCTCGCTACGCTCGCTCGCCAATTATAGCGCGTTACCGGAGCGAACGCGCTTGCCGTTAAGAACTATAAATCGGATACAGTCTGGTATGCTCGTAAGAAAATGTATTAGCGGGGAAAAGTCTGATATAGTTCACAGCAACCATAATTATGATGGAAGGCAGAACAAAGCAAAATGGAATAATGAAGAGTTTGGGTACTTTAATACAATTACTAAGATAGCTAAGGCTTTTTGGTATTTGTTTTGTATTGCGATTTATAAATCCTTGCCACTCCGGCTGCACCCTCGTGTCTGGAGTTTATAAATCGCATACAAACCTCAATTTTGGTTTATAACTATAACGTAATAGTGTTTCTTACAAATGTTGTACCTATTTGCTACTCAACTAATACTTCAAAATAATGTCTCAAAATTTGCAGCACATTGTAAATTATAATAATTGTGTATTCAAATTATTGATTAGGCTTATTTACTATTATATCTGTGAATTTCATCGAAATTTTTTTTAGTAAAATTGACCAGAGCACAATGGCAACACAAATTTGCCATAATGCAGGGAGAAAACTGTATCTAGATTGCAGCTCATTCACAATCTGTGGAGAGACCAGTTGATAGGTAGAGCCCTCAGTGATCAGGAACTCATCCAAAATACTGGATAATCAGAACAACACAACAACGAACAATTATTACTAATGCACCAAAAAATCTTCAGCAATCAAGACAACACATAAATGAAAAACACTTGACTATAGTCTATTCTCTCAAAGTCTTCACTTCTTTATCTTCTTTCTTTCCCATCTTAAATATTGGGTGGACCCACACACATGAAACTGGCACATAAGAGACCACATGCAAAGTAACACTTGTTGGTATCATATTCTGAAGCAGCACTGTGTTTGTGCTTGCTACTACATTTCTGTTTGACCGATGAACAGGCTATCTTGAGTTTTAGAGACCACCCAAGGTAATTCGTAATTCCAGTCTGGACAAGTACTGTGATGCAGTATTATTCTGCAGTGAATAAAATGTTGTTTTATTCCCTGCAGAATAATAAGATGAAAATTTAAAATTTCCACTGCAATGAAACAGACAAATTAGAATTTTGATGTTGTGTGTAATTATGATGAATTCAAAATGTATTCAAAATGATACTACTACTATCAAGAAATTTTACTGTTAAGATTATGATGAATTATTTCATTCATTTAGCCTTTAAATTTTTTTTAATTTGTATTCTAATACACAAAAAAATAAGAAGGAATCTTTAAATGCTCTGATTAGTTCTTAAAAAAAATCCCACAAGACGAGAAAGTGGGCGCGATTCGCGCGAAATGATGTAATACCATTAAGCTTTCCGCAGCAAAACTATTGTCTACAGGGGGAAGTGCGTGCGTTCACGGGCTATATGAGCCCATAAGAATTTCTTTGGGGACTAACTAGAAGAAGAAGTAAGTCAAAGAAGAAAGAAGCTGAATACTAAACCCAGGCTGACCTTCTAAAACTACAGGTAAGAGCACAGGGAGTTCAGTTATAGGTTGCTGTTGATTGCTAAAACTAGAAAAAAGACAGCACTTTGTCTATTGAAATTGGAACTATTTTTTCATTTCTCAGTTTGAATTCCATGTTCATATAGCTGAACCACTTGATGTATGTCTAAAAAAATTAAAGTAAGGATAATCATGTCCCATAGTGACATCCAACTTGTTCAGCTATGACCAACCATCCAGTTACAAAACAGGCAGTTCAAAAGGTCCCCTTACACAACAGGGCAAGTCGGATTATATAGCTAACTGGATATTTTGTAATTGTCCGATTATGCAACTGGACATCATTCCTATCCAGTTATATAACTGGTAACTGTATTCTATCCACTTACACAACTGGTCACAATCCAGTTTTGTAACTAAGGCGACCACATTCAAGTACGGTATAATAATATGATAGTACATTATATGATTATGCCACTTCTTAGATCTTTCCAGCATTGTTGTTTTGTTAAATCTTTTTTTCTAGCTACAAAGCACAGCTATAATATGGTGTTGGAACCACTGAATCAATAATTAGTAAACCACACTTAGTTATTGTTTTCATTTTTATACCACACAGGATGTATTTAAAATCTGTAATACATATGATACAAAAAAATTAAGCAAGCATTAGTAGCCAAACCAGATCTAAAAAAAACAACATCATTATTACATTAGAAAACAAACAACAACAATAAACTGTTTTGTACAACATAACTTGAACATGTAAATATAAAGTATACAACTATATTAAGTTTGCATTTTTTAACATTTTAGACTATAACTAAAATTATAATGACTAGCTTGATCACAAAAACATTGACAAAAACAAAAAAACTAAGAGTCCAGAAAATGAAAGTGTTAATGTTATTTTTGGTCTCCTTTTGGGGCCCCCCACACAATAAGATCTGATATTACTAAACCACCATTTGGGGAAAACAAGGTATCGACAATCTTTCGACAAGCAAAAGGATTGTGCTTAAGCTAACCGCCTTTCCAAAGTAGCTCCGCTGAAGTAGCTCAGCTGAAAATATTCTATTGTACCCGAGCTCTAGTAGATAAACAATAGTATTTTATTTTCCTAGTGAATGAACTATTGCAAACAAATCTAATATAATAGCAAATTTTCTCATTCTAAAAGGCAATATTTTTAATTAAAACTGAATTCCACATTTTTCGACTTCTTGCCGAATCTTCAGGAGTCAGGTGAGGTAGAACTCTCTGTGGTGATATAATAACACAATATAAACAGCAAGATATCCGGAAGGTACGTCTACTGTGTATTATATCCTGGAGGGTGATTTGCACGCAGCATGGACAGCCAGCATCCTGGAAGCTGTAAACCTATGTCTCTGTCAAACTCTGTGAAGCCAGAGAGTGAAATATTACTCTGAGGAGTGTGATAAGTTGTTTATTCTATGCTAGATATCTTCACTGCTGTAGCTTATACTAGAGTTGGTAAATCATGTGTAAAGTAGGCTGAAAAATCTCTAGGGTCCCTTCATACCCCCCAGCTGATATTTCAGCAGGTGCTCAAACATGTTAGATAGGCTTCACTAGAGGAATGTAATAAACTCTGAAAGCTGTGGTAAGACTGATTGCAACAACTGCTAGCATATCTGAGGGTAACAAGCTTTCCCAATACAGCGTGAAATAACACCATGTAATGACGTTGCAATAACTGACGTGAGTTATCACGAGTGAAAAAATAACATTGTGAGGATATCTAGCATGATATATTCCAAGATAGATAACTTTACTATGTTATTTTGGGGTAGTGACCTTGAGATAATTCAGGTTGTCCGCAGTATACAGTATTATCTCATGCTGTATTCCACAAGCTCTTTACCCTCTGATACACTTGTAGTTATAGCAACCTGCCCAGCTTAACAGTTTTCAGTGTTGTCACAGCCTTCTTCCTCTAGTGTATAGCCTACCCAACCAGGTTAGAGCAGCTGCTAAGTATCAGCTGGGATCTGAGAGCTTTTAGCCAACTATACATCATGAGTTACCAACCTTAGTGCACACAACTACAATGAAGATATCTAGCATAGCATATGCCACTTATCAAGAGTAATATGGCAAGATGTTTCACTCTCAGGTTGTATTTTCACTTGCCTGTAGCTCATGTGAATTAGCCTTCTGTCGTAAAATATTTCACAATATCAAACTCGGACTCATGTAATAAATACTATACATATTATATACAAATATATAGCTTTATACATATATAAATATACTGAAATCTCAATTCAGACTCATTTATGAGGGTGTCGCTTCACTCAATAACTAGCAGTGATGTGGATCAGAACAAATATTTACTTGAAAATTCATTGTCCACTAGACTTACCAGTCTTGCTTAAGAATATTCAGTTGTGCGAAAGTATTGTGTGGTGTTACACAAAGAAAAAGTTTAAAGAACATAACTTGTTTCTTGTTGATTTGTTGTTGTTGTTGTTTTTTTCAATTCAAACAGTTGCGGGGAGTGGTTACCATGGCGTTGAATGCCTTTACCATTTAGTAAGTATAATATTAAGTATTTTAATACTATTTTGTATTTTGTTTGCAGTATTTCTAGTTAATTACCATTTTATGTGATAAGATACGATGAATCCCAAATTCTATGTTTATTGGACTATTACAAGTCTGTCACTGCTGTTGTCACCTCTACAAGTATGTGCAGAAATTGAAGAGGTTGATAATGAAGTGGATGTCTACGAAGCTTTAGAAAAATCTCTTCTAACCAAGAATAATTTGTATTTGGTACAAAAAAAATTTATCCTTCAAATGCGATACAAAATTCATACATTGAGTTTAATGTAACATTTGCAGTTAGAAATTTATATCAGACTGTTCTAACGGCACATTATGAGAACGCTTTTTTTTGCAATTCACACAAAAGAAAAAATGATTATTCTGATGTAGTAAGTGTATTGTCTACTGATGTTAATGACCAGTATTTACAATATTATCTTCAACAAAACTTTTTTGTGTTGTAATCTGTTGATATTTCTTTCTCCTCCCTTCTGAATATTTTTGTCACAACGACTACTACCAATATTGCCTCACTATATGAAAGTGATACGCAAAGTATACAACCAATAGAGTTAATAATTGATTACCTACCAAACAATCCAAGAGAATGGGTCCTGACCAATGCTCTTGAGCAACTTTTTACATGGGTTAGTAAACACTATTCATTAAATTTTGATGCAATTGTTTCATTCAGAATACATTATCCAAATAGGTAACTTTAGTAAGTACTATCTGAAGATTGGAATTACACATTATTGCCATGTTGTTATTATTGAAATATAACCACGCAGTATCATCTTTCTGTATGTTTAGGTAAAATAATTATGCAAGAACATCCAACAAGTCAAAATTTAGTCTGAGACTAGATAGTGACAGGTCATTTACCAAACACAGCTACCTGTATTATAATGACAACAAACAGTCATCTGAAAATGGTTTTTCTAACACTCTTATAGCAGTTACAATTTATAGTTTTATAGTTTTTGTCCTCCATGTTTCTGTACTATTGTGTGGTCTATTTATGATTAAAATATTAGCTAGTCACACAATTATTTTTGATTCATTGTTAAGTCCACAGATGAAAGCTATTCTGTTTTGGTCTATTTTTGCAGTTTTGCTCATTATTAACACTTCAGTGTTTAGTGCTGAATTATATATTTTCTCCTCTATACTTGGTAATTATTTAATTTTTAATGTACCTCTTACATATGTGCAATTTCTATCATTGGGGAAAAAATAATTGTTAGTAGTCACATTTTCTGTATATCTAGACCATTTATTGTCAGAGCAGCTCATTGTTATGCCTTATGTAACATGTTATGGTTTGCTCATCGTGTGGCTAATTGCTTTATTGTATCAATTTGTTATATAGCTGTTGCTCCATCTCAAACTATTGCTGTCAGTGCATTGTTACTTAGTGCAATTGTAATAGTTATAGCAGCTTTAACCAGTGTTTTACACATTTTCTATTCTGAAACTTCAAGAAAATGTCTCAAAGTATGTAATACTCTTGCTGTTTTACTTACAGTTGTGAGTATCTTGGTAACATCAGTATTTTTCACTATTATTTTTGTGGACCTCACTAACCATGGCTTGTCTGCCACTCATGTTGGCAGTATTATAATCTCAATGGCCATTCCAACTTTGATATTTGTGATGAGTTTTATGCTTAAAAAAAAAAAAGTAATTATGCACAATGAAAGGAACATTTTTTTTGTTATTAACCACCACACAGAAATTATAAGGCCATACTTGCATTGTCTATTTCCAAATGGCTTTTAAATTAATTTCATTGTATATGATAATTTAGCCTAATGAATGTAATGTTTATGTAATGTTCACATTGTAACAATGTAAATGAAATGGTGATTTATCTACTTCCTATCAATCATGTATGACATCAATCATGTATGACATTTCTTTAACATAAATATTGCCCTGCTCTGACTATATTAGGCTGGATTTTTTTATAACCGTTCATGAAAGTATATAACTTAGGTTAATAACAAGCATTAAAATAATCTAAAGTGACATGTCAAGAATTGATAATGCTATTGATGAATGATGAAGCAAACAGCATATCTGGGACTTCTCTAGCTACATTTTAGAACTACTTGATTCCAACATGGAGTGCTTTTAACAACAATTTTTTTACTAAAAATGTTCAAAAGTATATAATATGGATACAAATTTATCTCACTACTGAGCGCAAATTGTGACAAGGCTTTCCGCTCACTATATTGTTTGTACTCGAGATTTAGTGCTTTGAAATTTTCATTATTATCATAATTATCATCAAATTTGCGTATTGCTGTCTTACAATGAAAAAGATTTTATAATCATTCCTTTTTTCAAGGGATTTATGTTTGCTTCTTCAAAATAAACAGATTCACCACTTAACTAAATGGCTCAGAATTCTGCTGCTTGTTGTAGACTGTAGAACGGTAATTCATCTAATCAAACCCATTGCATTAATTGTATGGGCAAGAATACCCATCTCTTTAATAACCTCACCCTAAAGACAGTGACCTTGTTAGCACAAACCTGGCATCACGTTTCGCGACTTAGCAAAGCTGAGCCAGACGCACTATAAGTACTCACCAGAAGGTGTGACCTTTGTCCCACCTGCCCTGGCGAAGCAGTCTCGCAGAATTTTTTTGGCTAGGTTCGAACAAGAACCTGTGCTCAGTGGAAGCCTGCAGGCATATATTGACAAGACAAAAACAGGTGTGTAATGGGGACTTAAACAAATGCTATCTCTTGTCATGTCATAAAATGCTCAAATAGATACAAAAAAAATTGAAACTACGATACTAGCTTTCAAAGTTAGGAAACTAGGTCATAGTTAGTGGTCTGAGCCATTCCGTACTTAGCCCAAAATTTTTAAAAGTAGCACAGTAAATGGTTCTAAATTTTCCTTGTGAGAAGGTAAATTAATGGTTTGTCTGTAATCTCTTAAATCAGAGCATGACAGACAGACAGGGCGACTTCTACAACCCTCTCATGCATGCACCCTGATGGTTAATAATATGTGCAGTAGTGTGGGTTTTTGGAATTTCTGTAGCTTTTCTTCCAACCAATCCACCAGTTTTCCACAAGTTCAAAGTTATGGGAACAATGTGGAAAATGTGCTCATTGAGGTCAAAGGTGAAATTGGCTTCACGGTACATAACAGGATTCAAGTGACTGGCTAGCCAGAGACTACCACTAAATGTGACAGTGCTTAGGAAAAGGGACCTTTTACGTAAAATAAAAAATGTACAGTAGCTAGAGCCCAAACACCGGCAAAAAAATTTTTTTTTGGTTTTCTTTTTATTGGCCCACAGGTATCTCCTACCCTTTAGCTACACTGACACCAAATTTGAGTGGCTGAAACCGTTGTTAAAGGTCCGAGCGCCCTGTTTAAACACAGTCACCTTTTACTCTGTATTTTGACCTTCCTTGCGTGCACGGAAATCCAACCCGCGAGTAATTGAAAATCGTGGGCGAATTCAATTTGTTGCCTAGCAACAAATTACCCCTACCTCGGATAATCGCGGGTAAATATTCTTATAAGTTTTTGTTAGCATTGCAGCAACAGAATAGAAATAGTAAATGTGAATAATCAAGCTATATAGGTTGATGTTGCTATTTATGGAGTCTTGTAGTTAGAGCCTGCAGACTCCTGGGACTATTCTTGTGAAGACAATAGAAGAATCAGCAAGTCTCTGACTGGACAAAGGTTTCAGTGATGATGAGGACTTCTGTCACACTACAACAAGAGAAGGCAACACATTTTGAAAGTCCATCATTTTTGTTCATTGATTTAAAGAGATTCCTATTGTTCATTTGTTCCAAAACAGGCAACAAGCTGGCTGCAAGACAAATATAATCCTAAACTTAGCTAGCCAGTGAACTAACAAACCAAGCTAGTTGATCATTTCTAAAAGAGTGACTGTATCAATGACTTACTGTAACTATCAAACTGTTGGAAACAGAAAAAAAGAAAAAAAAGAAGAAGCACAAAACGGCCAGCAAAATTATGTCTATACGCATCCAGTGCTATTTAAAGACATACCAGTCTAGTACTCTTACACAATGTAGGGTCTAAACTGAGTAAGGCCTCCCCCATCAATGAAGTAAGAGGCCCCAACTATAACTTACTGCTGTTCAGCTGATCGCCACCATTTTCCAAGCATAAGTAACAGTCTTACGTAACCCGTAACGCGGACTTCCGGTTAGATTACGGAATTCAATGTTAACTCCGCGAGAAATTGAATAAGAAGTTTTAATTGCAGTTTTCTCGAAATAACTGTGCTCAAGATGGTCAGATTGCCGCTCGTATATGTGTGCATTTGTGGAATGAGAGAGAGCATCCGTGGACAAACAGTATGTGGCACTTCCGTATACAACCTGGGAGGGAACTCTGGATCTTTTTGGATCGTGACTACTATGCCCATGTAAGTTGAATTTCATGTGTGTGTGTGTGTGTGTACACCAGTCAATTTATGTATGATAAAATATACATTTATTTTTATGATCTGTATTCACCTGTAGCTTCTTTTTTCTTGTGTGTGTGTGTGTGTGTGTGTGTGTATGTGTGTGGGTGCATTTGTGGAAAGAGAGAGAGAGCAACCATGAACAAACAGTATGTGGCGTTTCCGGATCCAACCTGAGAGAGAACGAACTCGGTGGTCTTTTTCGGTCTGTGACATCATCCATGCCGGGTAAGTTGAATTTCATTTCAACTTACTGATATTTGGGTGTCCAGCTAGGGCTGGGGGGGTTATGGTACAAGAATGTCAGTGAAAAGTAATGACGGGGGAGGGGGGGTTATGGTACAAGAATGTCAGTGAAAAGTAATGACGGGGGAGGGGGGGTTATGGTACAAGAATGTCAGTGAAAAGTAATGACGGGGGAGGGGGGGTTATGGTACAAGAATGTCAGTGAAAAGTAATGACGGGGGAGGGGGGGTTATGGTACAAGAATGTCAGTGAAAAGTAATGACGGGGGAGGGGGGGGCTCAATTCAGCGAGGCCAGCAGTTATGTTACAAATGTCATTGTTGTCTTGTGTTTTTTTGGTATTGTGTGGAGGTTCCGGATCCTATGGGAGGGATCGTTCAGTCTGTGACACCATCCATGCCGGGTAAGTTGAATTCCACGTGTGTGCTTGTACTGCTTTTCATTTTCAAAGTACACTTTCTCAATACATGTTCCTCTCATGTACATTGTGGAGTATACATAGCAGGTGTTCATACAGTGGGAGGCTAGCGCTGGGTTCCCCCCTAGAATTTTGGGAGTTGAATAGAAATGAACATTTAGGAAGCATTTATTTTTAGTCTGATATTGTATCCCATTATGTTCCTATCATAACTGAGCCTTTAGTGCATAGGACCGAACACTGATCATCAGTGTGAAGTATAGACTCGTATGCAAAGATGTGCATCAAAGTAGTGTAGGTTCCAAAAAATGGGTGTGGCGAAGTACACTCGGAGCCCCACCCCAAACAAAAATCCTGTATGAAACCGCATACAATACATCATAAAGTTGCAATTATATAGGATCATGAATAATTTGTTGTTTGTATTACAAATATCTTTGTTGTTTGTGTTTTTGTGTATATGAAATTGTTTTGTAGTGGAGCTCGACGTCCGATGGCATACGTTCCTTGTGGACACTCATAGATGTCTCCTACATGATCACAATCAGCACCACACACAACAAACAACATATTTTATTGTTGAACTAATATAATATTGGTATATAATGCATCAAACAATATTATTTCTATTTTATTTTATTTTTTTATTGATGGGAAAAGTGGATTTTTTGGGGAAAAAAAAATTTTTTTTTGAAATATTAGTAGATGGCTTAAATATTATTCAATTTTCTCAATCAAAAAATGAGGGGAATCCCAAACTCTTGGTCTATTTAGTGATATATGGTTGCTATGGGGTTTTCCCAGCCAGCATCGAGTTAAAAAAATAAAACGGCAATGCTCTATTCCGCGGTAAAAAATTAGATTTTTCCCCGCACGTCAAAACAATTCAGGAAAGAGAGGGTTAAGCACTTCAAACAATTCCTTCTCATCAAACCCATCACATAACTCATTCTTTAAGAAAACATTTCCCTCATCTACATCACTATCCTCAGCAATAACTGTCAATGCACACACTTCCCATTCACGCTCTCTAAACTTCTTGGTCATATTCACATGAACGTTCTTACTCCTCTTCCTTCCATCAACCTCTTCAATCAAATAATTAACAGCACTAAGTTTCTTTTTCACAATATAAGGTCCCTCCCAGGAATCATCTAGTTTAGCTACCATCCCAGGTATTCGACACAAAACTTTCTCTCCCTCACATAAAACACGCTCACTTTTCCCTTTATCATAGTAAACTTTCCTCTTTGCACTCTCAACCAATCCATTTCTTACAGCTACATCCCTCAACACTTCCAATCTGTTGCACAAATCTTCAGTCCAAGCTCCCAATCCCAAACCTTTCCCAACTTTACCTCTCCATCCTTCATAGATGACATCAAGAGGTGTTCGGACATGCTGTCCATAGACTTAGTCGAATGGATTGAACCCTGTGGTTCTGTTTGGGGCTTGTCTAAGAGCAAATAAAACAAATGGGATTTGTCCGACCCAATCCAAACCTAGTGCTCTCGCCTTCCCTAACATAGCTTCGAGGGTGGCATGGAGTCTTTCTAGCACTCCGTTAGTCTGTGGGTGGTAGGCTGTTGTATGTAATTTTTCAACCCATCAAAGAAGTTAACTGTTTAGCCAATGCACCAGTGAATTGGGTTCCCCTATCAGTCAAAATTTGTTGTGGTAAACCCATGCGGCTACAAATGTCAATGACTGATTCAGCTACTGACTTAGCAGTTATTGATTTCAGGGCTATGGCCTCAGGCCAGCGTGTGGCCATACAGGCTGCAGTAAGTATAAATCTAGCCCCACCCTTTCCTTTAGGTAGAGGCCCAACTAAATCAAGAGCAATCTGCTCAAAGGGCTGAGACAGAACTGGTCTTTCTACTATCACTGCTTTCCTCTGTCCCCCCTTATTATTCTTAAGACAAATCTCACATGATTCACAGTTAGTCTTAATGTCCCGGTTCATTAGAGGCCAATCAAAGTTTTGTTTTATAATTCTAATCACCTTTTTATATCCTAAGTGGCCAGTTTTATAATGGGCTAAGTGAATAAGATCACTGCGTCTAGATTTAGGTACAATAATATTTTCAATCACACCCAAAGCCACATCACTATGTCTCTGCATGAGTACACCATCATCCCAGTAATACCCTCCAGCATTCCTGTCTGCTAAGTCCTTTAAGGGTGTAAGACTTGAGTCATTCTTAACCTCCTCCACACATTTCTCACGATCACTCCCTTTCAAAACACAAGCATAATCTAGAGCATCTGCCTCTACTCCCACTTCCGAAGCCTTATCACTTTCTCCCGCTACATCTTCCAAGGCCTTCTCATCTGCTAAGCGCAACTCATCTGCCTCACTTGCTGAAACCACCTCATCCTTGTCACCCTCAAATAAATCCAAAGTATTACTACCAGCATTCTCTTCTTCCATACACACTTTATCGCTCTGTTCCACACTCTCTATCTCCCTCGCTTGATGCCTATAGTTTCCACCACATTCACTTGTAAAGTACTCTCCCTAAATTCAGACATGATTTCCCATGCCTCACGGTCAGTAATATCTACTGCTAAAATACCTTTCCCATCTAAATCAGACCCATTCACTAAAGCTGCCTCACCCTTCCAAACACGTTTCCCAACACACAATGAAATACTAGCCAACTCGGCCTCATCTACCCTACCCTTATAGCCCTTCAGGCATACCTTCTTGCCTGTCCTTGCTGCTGGAGGCACTAATTCCTTTGGGACAACCGACAGTTGAGCTCCAGTATCTAGCAGGAGGGCTTGTGGTTGGCCATTGAATTGTGTTAGTAGGTCCGTTGTAGAGCACGCTGACCTCAGCTTGTTTGAAAGACTTCTTCTTCAACTTGTCAGCATTCTCAGGCTCCTTCTTCACCTCCACTCTCTTAGAGCCATTGGAAGTTTTTGACGGACAGTCTGGGCTCACCACATGTATAGCATGTAGGCACAAATCCATCCGATTTGTGCAAGTCAGAAGAACTGGACTGAGTTGAGCGGCAATCAGTTGCTCTGTGGCCAGGTTTCTGGCACTTGTAGCAAACCAGTCTTCTGTGCTGACCAAATTGTGGGTTCCACAATGACCGTTCCTCTCTAACAATGTAGCCACGTGTAGTTTCCCAGGAATGGAGAGCAGACCATAGGTCTTCCTTGGTATTAATCAGCCAACTATCAAGGTGTTGTTGGCCCTCTGAAGTCAACAAAGATCGAATCTTTGCAATGCAAAGCTTATCCACGACATCTGATACCGACTTAGCACCTCTTACTGCTCTCATAATGACTCTCTCCACCAGCTGAATCACCTGTGACGATGACTTCCCACGAATGTCAGATGAGCGTAAATAAAAAAGCTGTTGACCTGCCTGTAAGCTAGTTTGACCGACTCTTGTAAGCAGCCTATCCTTGATTTGATCATAAGTTGTGGTGTGGTCAGCCTGCAAGTCTCCAATATGATATCCTACAAAGATGGAGGAAGCCTGGGAGTAAGGTAAGACTTCCATTTTTCACGACAAATGCCAGCCTGAGCGAGGTCATTCTCAAAACTCTGTATATTATACAGCTCCAAATCTGCACCTTCTGCCATAGCTGGTAACTTCTCAATATTTCTCTCTGCCTGCCTTTCTCTCCTCTCTACTCTAGCCTCGGCTTCCCTTACAACATCTAGTTCTTCAACTCTCTTGAGCATGGTTGCCATCATGGTCATGACACCAGCTAATGTGGGCTCCTCTGGTTCAGTCATTTCCACTCGACTCAGAGTTGAGGAAGAAGACTCTTCACCTGAATCGATGGTAGAACCCAAAGTTGGAGGATCGGAAGTGCTCTCTAACTGTCGAACCACACTACTCTGATCGTTAGTCTCGCGATCTCAGAGGGTAGCTATGCTGACTGCCTGGCACTTCGTAGAAGGAATCTGAAGAGTGTCTCTGACGTTTAGCTGTCGTCTGCTTTGGGGGCATAGGCACCAGGTCCTGTTCAGCTGAGTCCAAAGAACTAGGGACCTGTACAAGGAAAAAGAGAAAATACAAATAAACAATAAGTACAGAGAAAGAAAAATATGATACAATATGATATAGTACCAAACAAATAATAATAATTCCAGTGTTCAAATATTCACAAATGATACAGTTATTACCAAACACATAAAAAATTCTTGAACTTCAGTTTCGATGGCAAGGAGTGGGGTCTCAATCTTTTTCTCCAGAGGGTAGCTGGGCCATTGCTGTCACCAGTTGTGGGGGGTATTGAACCGTGTCCTTGCAAGACTACTAAGCAGCTGGAGACTCTGTGTAAATCCCAAGTTCCAGCTGGATACACTGCCACCAGAATCGGTCTATGGGAAGTCTGGCGCTCTCCTATCAGCAACCTAAAGCTATCCTATCACTTCCCAACTAGCCTCGAAAGTGTTCAAGGAAGTTATAATGAAAGTTAATTAGATATTAGCTAATAAGGTACGGTGCAGATAAAAGAAAGACAGAGACCAACTGAAACTGGGTAGAGTGACTAAGGTGATTTTATAGCCATTCACCCACATAGTGAAACATAAAAAGAAAGAGGTGTGTGCGCATGCTCAAAGTGATACCACGTGTGTCTAAAGTTAGTTCTGAATATTTAGTTCCAAAACTGTGAAACCAGTGTGGTAGCTGATGATGTAGCAGCTGACCACAATTACATCGCACAGTCACGCACACCCAGCTCCTCCCCCTGGTATCTCTGCAACTGTT
>WLWD01005513.1_pt1 | contig 22903 bp, 20 predicted proteins | sample 6712731 | NCBI WGS metagenome assembly WLWD01 (sample SAMN12718690, study PRJNA576275) | sponge metagenome | isolation source: marine sponge | host: Mycale hentscheli | place: New Zealand: South Island, Marlborough, Capsize Point | collected 2014-11-01
TCTGTTTAGTGCAATTTTGGACGGGGTCGGCAACCGAACTAACACAAAAACGCGAGGGTCAAAGTACAAAAATGCCTTACGTACGTCCATACATATATACAAATAAATAAATAAATAAATAAATAAACTAACATCCCCGATTTTCGATTGTGTTACCCCTGTAAGTGTCTCGCTCGCTACGCTCGCTCGCCAATAAGCTAGTATACCAACCTAACTTAACAGCTAGCCAGTTCTCCCAGGTTTTTACAGTTACTTTCCTCTACAAAAAAAACTTTTCAACTAGGTCAGCAACTACTAAAATAGTTAAGGAGTGTGGGAGCCTAGGAACTAACACCCAGAGTGTCACAGCCAATTAACTTACTAGCTGAGTCACCAACTCTAGTACAAACTTCAGCAGTAAAGATATTGTAGCTAATACTTATTACAGTCAGCAAGGTGATATGTTGTACCATTGTAGGTTCAAACTGTCCAATCAAATTGCTCAATTCGAGGTGAATAAATTTCATACCCACCTCCTAGGAGGTGAATAGGTAAATAGTCCAATAATAACTTGTTATTGTGCATTTCCTATAGCCTATAGCCATGGTACAAGTTGGTTGTATCCCTGTGTTCGATTGTAAGGGATTTCACTATCCTCGGATCTTTGGCCCTCGGTCGTGTAAATCCCATACCGACCTCCACATTGTGGAGTAACTTTACATATTTCACCCTCATAATGTATTTCACTCACTTCAGGTTCTTGAAAGTATATTAGTTTCTGACTTGACTCATGTAATAAACATTATAATTATATATTATACATGTAGTAATTCCAGAGGTCAGAGTAGAAGTGATTTTAAATAACAATACTGGACATAAAACAGTCATTCTTATCTGCAACATAGTAAGAGGCAACCCAATGGATTATAGTTATGAATGGACATTCAATGGAACTGAATTAAACAGTAATAATTCTCATCTTATTTTAACAAACTTCACTATTGAGCAAACTGGAACATATTTCTGTTCAGTGACTAATGAGGTTGGAACTGGAACAGGAAATGCTACACTCCTGTATAAAGATAATGACATTGGAATAGGGAATGGAACAGTTACGAGTGAAAAGGAAAGTGAGTACATAATATATACAATTGAAAGTTTAATTATACTAAATGACTCAAGATTACAGTATTAATTTCTGCAGTAGTTTTTGAATTTGAATTATTTCTATAGCTGCATGACATTGTAATGTAATTGAAGAAATTATTGCCTAATTGCTTGACGATATACAATACAAGTAGTGTAATTTTCATTCTTGCATGGCTTAAGATATACTAAGATACTAATAATGGGCAAGCACTTAAATGCTTGCACTAATTCAGTTTTCTCTGAATGTTTGAAATACTTTTACATAAAAAGTAGCCACTAACTAGGCCTAACATTATGTGGCTTTTTGTTGGCATTGACAGATTGAGTGTTGAAGATGGAATGTACATAAAGTTACCTAATCATTACAAGTGTTGAAAGCATCCCTTTAAGTTGGCAATTATCTTTTATTGACAAACAAATATGCTGAATATAGGTCGAGTCTTTTGTCAAATGTGTGGCTAGTATTTGCATTTTCTTCGCATGATTCTGATTCTAATGCTTGGATATTTCTGGTGTAGCTAGGTGTCGGGACTGTATCAGTGGAAATGAAAGCTGTCACTGAGTTCATATAACATTGCACTCTAACCTAAGTTAAGCAAATGTCATCTGAGGCAATTGACATTATCTAAATTTAAGAATGTATTTTCAAGAGTAGCTAAGTTTTATATAACTAAACAAATATTATAATTATTAGCAAAATATATCATATGCTTAACAAACGAATTCGAAAGCCTATATTTTCTGAAGTCATTTTCAGTAATTAAATAACCATGTATTTAAATTTAAGTATAATAGTCACTGAAATATATATATTTTTAGTTATGGAGACAAAGAATTCTATTTATGAAATATTAGCAGGATCATTAGTTTCTTTTTTGGTGGTCATTCTAGTAACAGCTATTGTCATTACCAGTATTCTGTAAGTTTGAGAACTTATACAATATTGTTAATAATAAAACATATTTCAGTGTAATAATCATGAAAAAATTATTAATTGCATTAGTTTTCAAGGGATTTATTTTTTACAGGTAGCAGCGCTAACTTCAACGCAATTGTACATAAATTATTGACATTATATTCTTTTTCTGTAACTTTTATATTGAGGTATTTTAATACTTTTAGCTTATTAGCATTAAAATTAGATATATAAATTCACAATACGTTTCAACTTGTAAGCCTTCTTCAGTTGTGAGGTGTAAATATGACCATTTAAAATAAAATAAACAAAATTGTCAACAAGAAAAATGCACTTAGCCGTGAGTCAACATTGACGCTAAAGTTCCTGCTAATTTTATAGGAACGGAGTTCAGTTGGAATTGAGTGCCTTTATCTAAATTTGACGTGGTGTTGGTGTTCTGTAAAATTAATGCTTCTGTTAGCCTCCTATAGAAGTACTCGAGCTCAACTCCACCTGGACTCCGTTCCTATAAGAACTTTAGCGTAAATGTTGACTCATGGATAAGTTCATTTTTCTTGTTGACAATTCTGTTTATTAATTGTCATATACATCTCACAACTGAAGAAGGCTTGTGATCTATTGTGAATTTATATATCTAATTTTAATACTACTGAGCTAAAAATGTATTAGCTATTATTAACTTTTACACAGTGTTTATGAACTTACGTGTTATCTAAATCTCACACCATTAATTACTGTGATTCCATCAAGGCCAAATGTATAATAGGAAAAAATTACTGGCATAATGCTTTCATCCATATTGCCGACTCACCTGTAGTGATAAATGCAAGGTGAATCATTAGTAGTAATAGCAACGGCATAAAGAATCGCTCCGGTCTGCTTTAAGTGATGGATGTGGTCATTTTAGTATTGGTGGTAATATTTATTAATAATTAGTTTTCATTTATGTTTCTGATGTTGTAGGATGTTTAAAGTTAATTCAAATTTTAAGTTTAGTTTTGATTTTTGTTCTGAAAAAAGGGTGAAATAATAAGCTTAGTTTTAGTTAGTGACTACAACAATAGGCTTAGGAAATGATTATAGAATGTTTGCTTAAATGGAGAGTTAATGGCATAACAAGTTTTATGTAATATTACATGTAGTTTACAGTTATTAGTATTTAATTTTTTTTTCAAAATTGTAAGATTATGTTACAGCTAAAGTATTACTACAAGATTATGTTTTTGTTTTAATGTAGGACACTAATAATTAACAAGAAAATGAAGAGGCACCAACAAAAGAAGGCAGATAATATCCATGAATATGACTGTATTGATTCTGCTAAGAAAGAGATAAGTCAATATAATGAAGAAATTGCATTAGAGAGTGACATTAATTTTACAAGTTGTGATGCTTATGGAGATTTACCTGTATAATGATGTTCTTGCACAATGAAAAATTTAAGCTACATTGATTTACTTTTTGTTTAAGTAGTATCAGCCACATACAATTATTTTTATCTGCATTAGTGTGTAATATTTTTGTATCATTATTATGGCTTGATTTTTTATTAATCATTAATCTTTGAAAAAGTATGCTTTCATAAAAAATATTTGCATAATAGAACAATAATTTTTGTCGACCTTTAGCATGCATGCTCAAGAGGGTTTCAGTACTCATTCAGTTAGTCAGTCATTCTGTCACACAACATTAAGCTGATCTCAAAGATATCAGCCTCCAGAATATTTTGAAAAAAGCATTAAAATGTCACCTATTGCTATTGCTAGATACAGCTACTGACAAGTTACAGTAAAGGTTGGCAAAAAGCTCAGAGTTAAAGAAACCAAAACAATGAAATTGTTTAAACAGTGAATGATTTGCTTACCCTTGTTTCCCCTCTCTTATTCTTTTCCGGTGATGGAAGGTGGGGTTCATAGGTCACTTAATAGAACTAATAATCAACATAATATTGTTGTAGAACGTAATGGTTGAATTTCAATTGCTTTTGCTCAAATTATAGTAAAGATATATTGCTATTTTAAACTAATCGATATTCACACTTTTTTCAGTATAATAAGATTTGTAAAACTAATGTGTCTTCATCTTCATTGTCATCATCATTATATCATTCTGCTCGGTCCGGTAGAGATGGCAAGTTCTTAGGTCAAGTTGAAGTTTGTAGTTATAGGTATGTAAATAATTAGTAATGAAGTTTCTCATAGTGAAATTACCAGCAGTATTAATAGAAATGTTTTTTTTTTTAACTTGGTGAATGACCTCTGCAGAAGCGGTCAAAAAGCAGTTCAACATTTATTGCAGGATGCTTAACAGGTAAGTTGTTATAGGTGTAGTACAGCTGTACAGGCCTTAACAATTTTGTTTCCATGCATTTGTGCTTCCTAAACTTGTTGTTTGAAATGATGAGATTTTTATCAGAAAAATTTAAATACAATATAAATACAATTGTGGAACTGGCAATTACATTAATTATTGCAGGAAATGCTTAACAGGTAAGTTGTTATATAGGTCTGGTACAGCTGTACAGGCCTTAACAATTTTGTTTCCATGCATTTGTGCTTCCTAAACTTGTTGTTTGAAAGATGAGACTTTATCAGAAAAATTTAAATACAATACCTGGCAATTACCCTAATTATTGCAGGAAATGCTTAATAATTGCTTTATAGAGAAAATTATCATTAATTTTAAATAATGTGTGCCAAACTTTTATAAAATATACATAATAGAATAATGTTTTGTTTTAAGTAGATGTGTCGTTGGATGGACCTATGTTCAATTAGCGACAATACACACAGACACTAAGAATGAAATACTCAATAGATAATAGAAAATGAATAATAATAAGGAGCAATTAAAATCTCTATGCTATATTTACCTACTGACATTAAAGTAGAGATTTACATAATCACATGATTAACATCAAAAGTGTAAAAAAACAACACAAAGAATAAACAAAACAAAAACAAAACAAAATACAATTCATCATAACTAAATGATTGCTGTTTACTTACAGTGTGAATCCAGTGTTAGCGATAGGGACGGGCCAAATATATTTGGGTTAAAATTACCAAAATTTATATGATTGGTTGTGCATGATTTGAATATTAATTTATAAGTGAATTGCATGTGTTTTCCTAATTCTCACCAACAGCTAGCTAGCTATTCACAATGGCAAACAATATGTATGGAAATATAAGATTTGAAGTCATTTAATTTTTTTCTTCCTTAAGCGTAAAGAAACCATAATATAGCTACTTCTTAATAACAGATAATGTCAGCAAAGAAATTGTGGCATTTTTTTTTATTGAAAACATTTACTATTGTGAAAGCTGACTTCCATATAGGTAAATAGCTACATCCCATGAATAGTAGCATTTTGAAATAGAACTTGTCATATTGCTAACCCCAAATACACAGCTACTATTAACGGAAGCTTGTTAATTATTTTGTGGGGCCAACAAACTCAATTTAGAGAGGTTATATTGATTTTACTCTTTTTCTATGAAAAATTTCTATTAAATGTTTAAAAAAATAATGATGAACTGAAGAACTGATTAAAATAAAAAGAGCTACATCATTATATGAATAAAGTTCCATTATTTTCTTTCAGGTCACACGTCAACTTGGTGGGATTGATAAAAAACAGAGATATTAAAACTCCGTATAAACACACACCAAACAACAAAAGTATTGCTGCAGTAGCTGGGTGGCCTATGACTAGAAATGAATAAGGTGTTGAATAACTTTCACTGGAAGCCAGCACAAATTTCCTGAACATTTTTTTAGTTTGTTTCTCTTTGTTCATATCTTGTTTATTCAACAATTTTTTATCAGTGGTTTCATCAAATATCTTTTTGCATACTTGTATAGAACGTATCTGAAGTGAGAATGGAATTATGTAACAAGTTATTGTAATAAATCCGGAAAAAGTTAGCACTTGCACTAAATTGGAGGTTCCAAATGCTGCTGCAATAGGAAGTACCGCTACAATAAACTTGAGTGATAACCTAATTAGCCAGTCATGTTTATACTTTGACTTCTCTGAGGTGTCTCTTCCAGTTATGACAATGTATATGCCATTAACTATTACATGAACTCCTAGCGGGAATCCAGAGATCACGTCAAGGGATGGGAACAGTACAATATAATATGAAAGTATCCGCAATGGCATCGAGTAGTTGGGACCTGTAAAGGCAGCCTAGTAGGAAGCAAAATATGTACAGTAAACATAGTAGTAATTGGAAGTTAGATAGCACTGAACTTACCCAATTAAGAGTGCAGTTTTCTTGTACAGCTGCTCTCAACCATAAGGAGACGGCAACTCCTATTAGCAGATAAGACATAAAAACAGATGCCACTACTGTTACCAGTAACCAGTGAAGGGATTTCTTCTGTTTAATTGGGTGCACGAATGCAGGAATGCTGACCAAAAACATGTAGCCGAAGGTAAATATTGGAATTGATTGCAGCCATCCGAAGACATCAAACTTCACAACAATTGAACTAAGTTCAAGGTTGCTTGCGATAGTGGGTATGTACTATTATAATCACTTCCAGTGATCAAGCATATATCTACATCTTGAAACAATTGAACAATGCAAAATAATGCAATGATGCATATTGTTGTGAATCTCATTAGTCCAAATAGCAGCTGAAAAAATTCCTGCTCCTTGAGATCTAAAAGTGAGAGTGAAATGACCACACAGGCATACAAAGTCACACTGAGATAGTATGTATACAAACATCCTCCACTGGGGAGAGTATGATGTTGAAAGGCTTTGTCAGGACAAGTTAAGTATGAACTGATGAGATGAAATGGAACTTTAGTGGCCCAGGCTGTTCCAGCAACTGTAGCATCTGACCATATTCCTGTGAACATAAACGCTGTCTGGGCTATAAATACAGCGTATTTAAAATATTTATGAAAAAATATTTCACACAGATCAATGATTTCAAACTTCTGCTTAGTAATTTCAAAATTTGGTGGAGTGTTGGAGGTACATGGTATCAATTCACTAAGCAGTTTATCTTCATCACACTCCTTCTCACTATTTGATTCGCTATTTGACTTCATATAATGTAGTGCCTAAACACGGAATCAATAATTTATACAGATTATACAATAATTTAGTGAAGTTACATTACCTGTGCTCTTGCCATTACTTCTAAAACATAATTGCTACCAATCCAAGTGGCTATTGTTATAAAAGTTAGAGTAGGCAAGGCTGCCAAGTAACCACTGTATACAAATCCATACGGTATGCCAAGAAATCCTGTTCCAATGCAGTAATTCACAAAAAAGAAGAAGCCAACAGCTATGTGAAGGTTTTTATTCTCTTTGTCACAAGAAGACATAACACGAAAACTCTTTAACTTGTAAACATTAACAATAATAATAAACGCTTTATAACTTGGAACACTTCAGTTGAAACTAAAATACAATTTCAATTGGTAGCTGAAGTTAGCAATTTGAAGGGACGCTTCACACGCAGTCTCGCTAGCCGAGACTATTTGCCTATTGCGATTCGAACCTTTTACTTCCTCTCAGTGTGCAGCAAGTAAATTTAAAGTATTGGACTAAATTGGCTATCGCAGGCGTTAGTTAGACTATCCTCTGCAAGCAGCAGACAATAACTGGGAGTAGCCGGCGCTGAATTACCAAGTAAACTAATAGCACAAGACTAACTGGTTAGCTATCAAAACAGGTACAACAATAAAATGGAAAGAAGACAAGAGTGTCAGAGAAACAGGAGAGTACGTAGCTCTCTCATATCAGCAAGGAAGAATAGAGGGAGAGAAATATTTAGACTGAGAAGCTGGAGAACAGAGAGTGTCCATGCCCATGGAAAGAAAGAGAGACTGGAAAATATAAAGGTTAAGGATGAGGAGGAAAAATGTAAGAAGAAAGGAGGAACCTGTAAAGCCAGGGAAGAAGAAGAGAAAGAATTGTTGCACACATAGGTAGATGTTATACATTTTTCATTAATTATTAATAGTGTTCATTTGGTTCATATTACAAGATTAAAATATTTTTTAAGTTAAAAATAAATATAAATAGTGAAAGTGTAACCTTCACCCTCATAAAATATTATCAATGAACATATTACAGGAAAGTTTCCCTTGTGGAGAAATACAATAAGATAAAGAAAAAAAATTTGTTAGTACCAATAGATATAATTTAAAATTTTACTATAACAAAGAATAGAATAGAGAAATCTTATGATTGAAAAAGACATCTCCGTAGTTATCCCCCTCTAGAAAAGATAAACCTTCTAGGAGGCAGGGATCCCTTTTGTGGACCTCAGGGGGAGAGTACTAATTTGATTGTTATCTTTGATATTAGGATACTCTAGTACTTATGTCCCGAAAACATTCCTTCTTGAATATCCCTTACCCCCTACTTCACTGTATGATCCATATTGTTTGAAAATGAGCTTTGATGAACTCCTAAAAAGTGTGATTCAATTGAAATTGTTCTGACATCAGATATGGTCGAGTTGGTTGAGAAAGAAACCAGAGAGCAGTTTAAATCTAAGCTTTGGTACAAATATAGATCAGGATGAATAACCGCTTCTAAAATGAAATGTGCCTGTCGTACAGACCCTGCACAACCATCCCAAAGTTTAATTAAACAAATATGTTATCCTCAGTCATTCACATTTAAAAGCAAACCTACTGATTGAAGCCTCTACTATAAGTCGCTATGAAACACAAATGAAGGCATTACATGCTGATTTCAAAGTAGCTAATAGTGGACTAATTCTCAACGGCCAGTGGCCATTTTTTGGTGCAACACCTGATAGCAAGATATCATGTACATGTTGTGGGACAGCATATGTGGAATTTAAATGCCCCTATTGCCACAGAGGTGAAAGTATTGAGTGTGCTGTAGAGGATAAAAAGTTCTGCTTACAGAAGAAACCTGATGGTAATCTACAGTTTAATCGTTCGCACTCATATTATTATTATCAAGTCCAAACACAACTTTTTGTTGGAAATGTAGATTATTGCGACTTCTGTGTATGCACTTTTTCACAAGATGGCCAGAACAATTTGTACATTGAGCGTATAAATAAAGATCAAGAATTCTGGGACACTTGTGTACAGAGAGCAGAACATTTTATTAGAACAAGCATTCTTCCAGAATTGCTCGCAAAATGGTACACTCGCTCAAATAAAATGTATGCCATAGCATTTGATACTCCTGGTTCAAGTAAAGAAGGCTCCAGTAACTTCATGGATAAATTATATTGTTACTGCAACCAACCAGAAAGTGGTGATATGATAGGTTGCGACAACGTTGACTGTTCTATTGAATGGTTTCATTGTGAATGCTTGAAAATTATAAATGCTCCAATTGGACAATGGTACTGCCCTGACTGCCGAAAGCTCCCACAGTTTACTAAAAAAAAGAAAAGAATAACGTAACATTTTATATTTACTAAAGCTAGCTAACTGAAAACCATTGTCACAGATTATGTAAATTTTATTGACTAAGCTATTCTATTATCATCTCACGTAATAATATTAATTTTTTTATTATAATTTTAATGTTCAATGCAAATTTTGTTTTTGAATAACCAAAAAGAAATACAAGACAACAAAAAGCAATAAACAAATGTTAAATGACAAAAATTACAACAAATTCTAGTTTAATGACAACAATTATTCAAAAGGCACTATGAGTCACATATTTTACATAAAGCACAACACACAGACACAATTATTATCAATTAGAGGTGGCTGGCTTTCCCTTTTGTGAACATAATGAATGGGCAGAGTAGACTGCAAGATAGAATATTTCTGGGTATCATTCCAATTACTCTCTCCACGTGTATCCGTACATTGGCAATGCTACGAGTGTCATGCACTTCCATTACTGAAAGTTGTGAGTGACCCTTGGTAAATGCAGGTATCTATGTGAAGGCTAGCCTGCATCATAGCAACAGAATCAGAAATACCGAATCCCCTATCTGCCAAAACAATGTCACCAGGAATCAAATGATATAGTACACCACAATGGTGGTCAGTAATATGTCTGTCACTCACGCGACCACCCCATTCTTTGGACACATATGAAATTACACCTTGGGGACAAATTCCAACTAGTATTTTAACAGTGTTGTGGTGCTTGTAATTTGACCATGTACAAGCACGGGCATGAAGATTTGATGGCCTTTCCAAAAATATCTCAAAACAGTCAATGATGACGGCGATATTCTTTCCAAAAGATTCTTGAAAACAAATTGGCATTGTCTCCATTAGAGCATCACGATTGGGCCAAAAAATAAGATTACATAACCTGTGACTCATAATGTTTATCCATTTTGAAAATATTCTGGATACAGTTGAAAAGGATACACCAAACCGGTACGCCAAATCTTGCATTTGAGAATTCAAACGAAGCTTCATAAGTACCATTATAAATTCCTGATAAGGTGTAAGCTTGCAATGCTTGTGATGTGCAAGAGCTGGTTCAATTAGATTGAATACTGCTTTAAGAATCTTACTGTTTGGTAGTCCAGTGTAAAATTTCACCTGTTCATTTGGTATCCCAGTGTCTTTGAAGAATGCAGGTAAGCTGACTATCTTTGAACAAGTTTGAGACGCTGAATCTTCTGGGAAATCACTTGTCTGAGTGAATGCATCCTTGACTACATTAAATTCAACTTGAGTGCTAGCATGAACTTCTGTAGTAGATTCCTGAATGGGCACTTCATCTGGAATATCTGAATGAGCAGCCATCACAGAGTCACTGGTACCTTTCTGCAAGGAATCATCCTTGTCCATCACAGAGTCACTAGTACCTTTCTGTCAGGAATCATCCTTGTGTGCTTGCTTTGTATTCCTTCGATTCCATCTCTCTATTGCTGTGGATGACAATCTGGACTTGTTGTGGCCCAAATTCTGTGTTGGGAGCTAGTCTGGATTTGTATCGTCCAATAAATCTGCTGGCTTTCCAGAAATGAAGTGCCTGGAACATATTCTGTTGTTCATCATAATGTTGTCAGTAAGATTAACCCTCGAAATAGCAGCCAAAACCCCGCCTTTCCTCTCGTGTACTTCACCTATTGCACCAGTAAGGCACAGTTTACAAGATCAGTCTTTTATGGTGACTTTCCAGATTGTGGTGATTTCTCTAACATTGGCAGTTTATGTTGTGATACAATATGTGCTCATTTATGTGTGTGATAATATTAGACCATAATTAGTTAACTTTTGTATAATTTTTAAATGTGTATACTCTCAATAAAATATTCATTTACTACTTGATGATTCAGATTCTGAGTGGCCATGGTGATTATGTGGTATAGTTGGGTGCAAGCGCGGTAAATGAGTAATGCATTTAGTAGTTTACGGAAGCAATTTAGTCATGTAAATCCAAGTCAATTAAGCGCGCGAACGTCAACGTTGAACGTGAAAAAGGGGTTTGTAGCAGCACATGTGCGCATTAATACTGTAACTATTGAAAGAAAGAAATTTAGCGAAGTTTATGGAGTTTTTCGGGAGCTGTACAGCTCATCTCGTCTGTTTTCAATTGTATTTATGTTTCTTACGCCCAGTTAATGTACATCAGATAGAAAACGCAAACTGGAGGGCGTTTTCTAGAGAGACAGGATTAAAATCAGTCGATTCTACATACTGTGTCCCAATAAATATTCTGATATTCACAGGATTCAGCAGTACAGCACTGTTAACTTGTACCTATAGTTACTAGACTTTCTTGTTAAATAAAATTATCAATTGTTTCATCTATTTATATTATGTATATGAAAATGATGAAATGATAGAATTTAAGTAGTACACATATACAAAATATAGTTGTGATCCGAGTTGAAGGTGGAGTGATGCCTGAGTTGGTCCTAATCCTTACAATAAATGGCATCTATAGTAGTAAAAGGAATTGGCATAAACATGGCTGTGACAAGCACACAATTTAACGGCAAACAGCTTAAGTGTGGCTGTATTACAAGTTGCTAATAAATGATAGCTATATCACTGAAATATATTGGCTATACTGGCATTTGTTATTGAACAGTTAGACAATAATCTTACCAACATCCTATCAGGTGGTCCTATCCTGTTTCATTACTACGCAACCTAAGTTAATCGCGATATTATAAAGCTAGAAACGCAGCAATCTGAGAAGAAGCAGCTCATTGTTTACAACACGCGACTAAAAGCGGGCGCGTTTTGAGTAGGAAACCTGTGGTTTTTCTATTCACATAGATTTTGTCTCGAGTTTTGGAATAGTACATTCTCTCCGGTTTTGGAGTATACTGGGGGAATATTTTTAACCGCTTCGGCGAGAGCATTCCAATGAAGAAAAACCCGGATGCATAGCTGCTTCCGTTCTAAAGTTATTCAAGTTTTCTTGTGGCCAGCTCAACTTGGACATACTATAACTGTTATACACTTCACCCCACATGAGCTTTGCATACTCAGTTATACCAGATACACATCAACATGGATATCTATTGTGGGGTAACATGATGATAAGGGTATACAGAGTGCAATATATGCACACTCAGAGCTACATAGCTAGCTATTACCTGTTTGTATTAATAGAGTCCCTACCCAACTCTTGGTAGTGATTAGGTCATAATTGATGGCATAATAATGTTATTTATTCACTCTTGCAATCAGGTTAGTTCAGTATAGAAACACTCAAGATTCATCAGACCCTATATAAGACCAGTAGCCACACCAGTTCTAGTGATGTTAGTTGTTCCCAAGTTGGTAATGGTCATCAATTTCTCGCACAATCAAAATTTATTAAGCAAAGGTGGCCTTGAGTTATACAAACAAATGTGGCATATAAATTAACATCTATTATAATAATTAATAAGTTTTGGTCCAAGTAAACAAGCTTTATTGTATAGTAAGTTCTAATAGTATTAAAAATTTTGACACTACAAATAATTTAGATCAATTTTTTATCAAAATTTGATATTAGCTATATTGACTTTTTTTATTGTTATCATTTACGATGATGTTTGCGGCATTTAGCTATGTATTTTTGTCACATTGCTTTACATTTTATAGATGAAGCACATTTTGATTATGCACTAGTGACTGTATGTCTTTAATACTGTAGTTAGACCATAACATTCCAATATAAAAAGAATTAACTCTAACACAAGCAACAGTTGGATTCTCACCAATATGTGTGTGTGATAGTTACAGTATAAGATCAACATTATTGTGATGAAAACAGAACAGCTTTGTTATTTTGCACTGCATATGGCCAAATAATAGCAACAAAAAGGCTGGGTTGATACAATAATTCATACAGTTATTCATGTCATTCAAGTATTTATGACCTGTGCTACATATTCATAGAGATGCAAAACCACTTTTTAATATGGCATTTTAGTCTTACTTCAAAGATCAATACAGTGATATATTTTATCACGTACTACACAGTTGATAATATAGTATGTAAAGGTACACAAGTTTACCGTAACATTACACAAATTTATAATAACTTTATTATCATAAATGATTGAATCAGTTTATCTAATCTCACATGTAGTGACTATAGCCTTTGTTTTTGGCTTCCTTGAAACACTGAAAGTTAATTATAAGCCAATTAGCAGTGTTTGCATGTACAGAATGATAGTTTGGATTGCATTAAAGAATGACAAATGGCAACATGTTTGTGGGAGTGCTTGGGGTCAGCAATATATTTGTGCTGGTGAGGAATAACATGCTCCTCTTGGTTAGTTAGATTGTGTGAAATATTATTTCAAGTACACACAATCTAACTAACCAAGAGAGGAGCATGTTGTTCCTAACAAACAGAAACATATTACAGACCAAGCATTCCCACAAACATGTTGCAGTTTGTCATTCTATGGTTATACAATTCAAACTAAAAGTAATAAAGTTTAAAACATGATTTTAATTTTTAAAATGTTCAATCATTAAAAATTAGATTTTTTTTGTACTTGAATATTAAAGTCTCTAGCTAAGCCACTGGTAAAAGCATCTTCATCTACAATTAAACACAAAACAGTGTATAAGATTAACAATTCTTAGTATAGACAGACCACATGCACAAAATGATTAACCACACCCATGTAATCATAACCACACCCTTTTCTGGCCATACCACCCTGAAATTTATAGCTGAAGTGCCTGGGTATATGTTACACAGTAAATAATAGGTATAGCTCTAAAATTCTTTTATTATAGCAACATGTTAAGCAGAGTAATACTTACCATAAAATTGTTGTACGGCTTATCTAAATTTAAAATTGGACAAAAAACTACTTTAAGTGGAGGTTGCGTTTAGGTTTATTATCTGCACTTATAATAAAATTCTAGCTTAGCTGTATTATGCAAGGGGGAAATGTTATTAGTCCAGAGTATATATTGCTATCATATTATGTACAAATGTTGTGTATTTTTTGGGACAAGTCTGCTTTCAGTTTGTTACAATGCTGACTTGAGTAGTATTGGCAATGATTGTAATTTTCTCATATAGTAATGATGCATGTTGTAGATAATGATACATTCAATTTTATGGCCACAGTTATTCAGTGTAATAAATTACAGTGCATCAAGTTTCGTACTATCCTATAGTTTGGGAATCTCCAACTGGTCCATTACTGATCTGTGGATATGAAAACTTGTACTGAGATTGTGATACTGACCATCTGTATAATTTTTGGGAGTGTTCAAAACTAACCTGCACCTGTTTACTGTTGCACCGTACTAGTTTTTAACTTCAATGTTGTGGTTGGGGATACAGTTAGTTTTCTTAGGCCACCTTGCGTAAGCTCTGGCTGATAGGTACATTTTAAAACTATTTGTATTAGCCGTCTTATGCTTAACTGAAGTAGATAGCAGCAATAATGGGAGTATTATATGTAGTGCTACTTATTCTGGGGACCACAGGTGAGTATTAATTTATTTGTATCATATTTAAAAAGCCAAATAATTGAGCTTTCTAGAAGTGTTAAAAAAAGTTGTATGTTTAAGTTCAACTTCATAGTCTTTCCAGCCTTGTCTAATTTTAGTTCATCTGCATAAGGTTTTGCGGCAGTTTACAGTTTGGTAGTGGAATAGTTTAACTCCCCCTGTTAGCTTTTGATAGTGGTAGGTATATAAAAGGCTAATCCTTGAAATAGAATAATCACAGACAGTCTTAGAGCATTATATTTGCAGCACAGATTTTGATAGTAGTAGGCATATAAAAGGCTAATCTTAGAAATAGAATAATCACAAGAGCATTGTATTTGCAGCCCACTTATGAAAAATATGTAAGCTTCAATACACTTATTGTGATAAATTTTAAGTAACTAGAATAACCATTACTGCACTTGTTAAGCATTTTTTATGTTGATATTGAATATGAAACTGCCCTATGTTAATAAACTTGTTAATGGCAATGTGGTAAGCAATAATGCAGTTCTTAATTTTTATTAATTTATGTTAGATTACCAAACTAGTTTCAATTAATTGTTCACTGTCGGGCTTTAGTGAACATTTGATTTATTACACTTTTTATTTTATAAATTAATGGGAATCAATTGTTATTTAGACATATTCAGTGCCACTTTAATATAGCAATTTCTTAAAATTGATAGATTATGGTGAATATTGTTTAACTGCAATGATTATGATAATTAATAGAAGCTATTGAATAGACCTAAGATGAAAACTGCATTTTTTTCAACTACTACACACTTTTTTATTGGTAAAACATGGCAAACTTACCCAAAAACTCAAGAAAGGGATAGCTGTATATACATTAAGCAACTTTAAAAAGTTGATATCAAAACATTACATTAATTAACATAATTATAGATGATTTTTCTTTGTGTAATATTATTGCAGGCATTACAGTTCACACTCATATATCAGTAACATCACTCCCAGATTTATTATTCACTGAACATAAGAGTATTGTAGAGGGATCAGTTCTCTGGCTCTATTGTGAGGTTAACTCCATTTCTGATACTCTGTCAGTAACTTGGAATAAAGATGAAGGACAACTAGTACAAGATGTTCCTCATATTCGTTTGAGAACTTCTAACACCTCCTCCTCCACTACCTTACTACTAGTGATAGATAATGTAGTGTCTTCTGATGCTGGTGTCTATCAGTGTACTGCTAGGGATGGACACGATTATGTTAGAGGAGAATCATTGAATATGACAGGTGTTATCTTATCAATTTTAGAAATGCTAATATTTTTACATATTTTTGTTTCAGTTTTATCTTCCAGAACACCTGGAATATTGAGGATTGTATCTCAAGATCCCCTTACAACTGAACTTAATGCAAACAGAACAGGGACTCACAGTGGGTGTAGCATTTCTCTATCCTTTACTGCAGGTCATGTCGGAGACAATGAAGTGAACTATTCGATTTCTACTGTGCAATGGCTGAAGGATGGGAATCCATCTACTTTAGATCCCACTGATACTTTAGTTGGCACAAATGGTCAATTACGTTCTACTCTCTCATTTACTTTTACTACTTCTGATGCTGGTGTGTATCAGTGCATCTTTATTGATAGCAATTCACAAATTTATGGATCATTTCCGCTCAGAATTGATACTGGTAAGCATTATTGAACCCGCACAACATATTTAGTAGATGAAGAGCACTTGTTGAATTGAAACATACTGATCGAACAAGCAATTATTATTCATAATATCAATACATCATACAATGCAGTAATATTGCCAAAATTAAGCCTTGTAGTATTGTTTATAATTTCATAACAGTGTCTGTAATTGGGCTCGGTTTAAAGAAAATGTGTTTGATATCTTAATTCTATACTAGGTAATGCTACTACTATTCCTACAAGGGTATCACCACAAGTGGTATTTCATACTGTACCTAATAAATTAGTATTGGAAGTTTTTAGTGAGGGAGAATATGATAACATAGTTTGGAACATAGGCATTGCAACATTGGGTGCAAGTTTAGCAGCTCCTGCCAAACTCAGTGAATTTACTAACTTTTTTGAAATATTTGTTCGGGAACCAACTAAAATATCTGATTATGGTTTTTATACTGTCTTCTATTCTGGAGCTGGAGGAGTTGGTACTACAATTGCAGTTGTCTCCCCAGGTAAATTATTATTTCATTCATTTAATGACAATTAAATTAATCTGTGCATTTCATTAATATTCAATCTTAATAATTAATTTTACAAAGTTCAATTGTTTTCATTAGTATTACCTAACACCACAACTGAGCAAGTTGAGAAATTGTCCATACTGGAAGGAGGTAATATTGCTATCTCCTGCTGTTCCATTGGAGGACCAGTACCAGTTATCATATGGACTCTCAACAATCATAACACTGAATTTAACCAAACAGATATTATTAATGAAGCATCCTTATCATCTACTAATCATGTTACTATTGGTAATATAATATCTACACTGCACATAGTAGATGCCCAGTATCCTACACATGATGGAGTATACACATGTACTGGAAGGAACACTGCATCCGATTCTCATAATAACAGTAGTGTGAATATTACTGTTACGATAAAAGGTAATTCAAGCATAGCATAAAATTGTATGCTGAAATATGTTTTATTTGTCGTATTTGACTTTTGTCTTCTTCCATTTATATTTTCATTATGCATCTTGGTATAGTGTTTAATCTCAAAATAGTTACAATTATAACATTTAAATTATTATACTATGTATTTGAATTTCTGTATTTTTTTGGTATGTGAAGTGTTCATGTTCATTCTATTTGTACACAATAATGTATACATTTCAAATTTTGCTATAATGTATAGTCAGCGCAGACAATAATTATTATAGCTATGAAGTTTGTGATACTATTGCACTCCCTTGAAAACTTCTCTGTTTTGTCTTTTTCATCAGGCAACATTATTATAGTAAGCATAAGAACTGTACAGTCATATACGCTGTTTACAATAGACAAGAAATCAAGGTAGTCTAAACAAAAAGTAATTGTACTTGTGCACCCTCATTATTTTAAACTTTGGGAATATCCACAAGTAACCTTTAGCCAAAACCAACTCCTCTATCCCTTTTCTTCATATAAATATATAATAGTTAGGTGCTGCTTCAGAGCGAAATACTGAATTTAGGGTCCCTGAAGGCCCTTGATTGTAGAGTCCCTTGCGCAGCAAGGGGGCTACGCTTAGGGCCTGAGGGACCTTAAAAACAGTAGTTAATGACTGCCGCACAGCGTCTAACTAATTTAGAACCTAGCAACAGTTCCTAATAACACAATAAGAGGTACTCTACATATAGAAGCCCTGCCCGGAAAACGGGGACAGATTCCCTCGCTAAGGACCTGAGAAAGTCCCTCTGTCACAATACAAAAACTACAACAGCTATATTCTAAAGCATAATAGAATAACTGAAATTAAATAGAACAAGTCAATATTATATAAAATATAATAAAAATATAAAATATATCCAATCATGTGTGTATACAGTAATACCAGAGGTCACAATAGAAGTCAATTGGAATATTATGATGGAAGATCAAATTGATATGGCCACACTGACTTGCAACGTAGTAAGAGGCAACCCAATGGAGTATAGTTATGAATGGACATTCAATGGAACTGAATTAAATAGTAATATTTCTCGTCTTGTTTTAACAAACTTTACAATTAATCAGACAGGAACATATTACTGTTCAGTAACTAATGAAGCTGGAACTGGGACAGGAAATGTTTGTCTCACTTATGGAGAAGAATGTACATGTGAGTTGATTATGGAAACATATTGATGCAGAAATATGTGCAAGTCACATATACATTACACACAGATATTCCTTATAATACATTTTTAGCAATGAAGAATAGCACTACAGTGGAAACAATTGCAATACGATCTGGAAATGGATTGGCAATAGGATTATCAGTTTCATTTTTACTAATCATTATGGTTGTGTTAGTGATCATTACTGCTATAGTGTAAGTTATTACACTTCACTATCTGAGAGAGTATTATTAATAAAATATGTTAGTTAACTACTCTATAGTAATAGCAAATTTTATCAGTTCTAACAGTCAATGTCATTTTATTTACAACTTAAACTGATGTTTTTACTTCTTGCCGAAGTCTTGCACCACACTAATTGAAATATGTTAACTATTCCATAGTATTATTATTTATTGTTTAAATTGGTATGCATTAAATATTTAAGGTTACGAAAGCAGCACATTGTCCAAAAAATAGCCTCCTTCAAGGTACAATAAGTGAATGTTTTCACATAAAATAAATTTGATGATTATGCTAATTAGCTTCAGAGTGCTTCCAACTTGGAGCTGTTACAGATGAGCTATGTCGCCCCTGAAGAAGGATCTCATATCAGACCACCCATTCCAGTTGCCTTCTTGTTTGATCATGTAGTGAAAATGAGCATGAATGTCAACTATGGATTTGAGGAAGAATATCAAGTAATTATTTAATAGTCTGCAAACTTCTATCATAATTTATTGAGCTTGTTTTATCAATTAAAATATATTTTTTTTTTTAAATGTAGATAATTCATGACAAGTCTCCACAGAAGTCAAGTGATATCAGTTCTCTTCTTCAATACAAGCAAAAGAATAGATTTAAGAATATAAAATGCTGTGAGAAAATCTCTAAATAGTAAAACTTTGTATTAAATGCATCTATAACTAGCCTTTTCTGTGTGTTTTATGAAATAGTTGATGAGACAAGAGTAATTTTGTCCCCTATAGAAGATGCTGACCATGATTATATTAATGGAAATATTATTGATGTAAGCAAAGTTGTATTTATATTTAATGCAGTTATAATAGTAATGTTTTCAGTTTCAATAATTGTATTACAATGGATGGATAATTATAGCAAAGTTAGACAAATTACAGTAGTATGTAATCTGTGAGCTATATAATATAAAAACAACTAACTATATTTTTAAATTGGTACAAACATGTATTATAATTCAGGATAAATACGAAATATCTAATTAATATTATAGAATACCACAAAACCTTTTATTTCCTCACATATTTCTAATTGAGTGTCATCACAATTAAGTTAAACAATATTTATGGTGTATAATGATGCTAAAGTAAAGAATATAATTTATGGTTGATAGTTTTCAAATAAAACTTGTAGGGTTACAATAGAGCTGGTGAGTATATTGCAACACAAGGCCCCTTGAAGAGCACTGTCCTTGACTTCTGGAGAGCAGTGTGGGACTACAACACTCCGGCCATTGTCATGCTTACTAACTTGATGGAGAAGACAAAGTCCAAATGTGCACAATATTGGCCAAATTCTGAGTCAATATCTCACGGTCCATTCTCCATTACATTGACCAATACCACAACACTGGCTGATTATGTCATTAGAGATCTTACTGTTAAAAATGTAAGAGCAAATGAAATTTTATGTTTGAATTGGCAATATCTGTAACTTAGAAAATTTATCATTTTGTTAGAAAAATGGATATTCATTACATTAAAGGTCTGATTACATAAATATATAAATCAAGATTTAATTAATATACATTTCTGTAATGATTGGGAAGTTGTTGTTTTTTTTTTAAGTATTATATTAAATTATTGTCGTACACTCAGCTAACTACTGATGAAGAAAAATATGTGAAACAGTTTCATTACACCTCCTGGCCAGACTATGGAGTCCCTCGTCATGCCACACCCCTCATTCACTTTCTGCGAAGGGTTCGAGCTTATCACCACTACTCTAACAGCAGTAGTCTATTAGTTCACTGTAGGTATGTATACTTTAAGTTTACTTAGAAAAATAATGTGAAAAGTTTCCATAGTGTTTCGGATACTTGTAATGTGGTGGTACATCTCTTGGAATCCTAGCATGTAAGAAAATTATTGTTTTCAGGTTGGAACAAGTTCACTAAAAAAATAATTAAAGTATGTTGAACATGCAGATATTTTAAGACTATTATTTTATGATTGTCAAGAGGTAACCCCTAAATAACACCAAAATGGTAGATTACATTCTGGCAAATTCGGTGTAGTGATTTGTAATAAGTAATTAACTGATAACAAGTTTATATAAAAAAAATTTCTTTAGTGCTGGAGTGGGAAGAACCGGAACATTCATAACTTTGGATATTGAACTACAGCGAGCTGCAAAGGAGAACTGTGTTGATCCTTTCAATCAAGTTTGCCAGCTTCGTCAGCAGAGGAGTCTCATGGTGCAGACAGAAGCTCAGTATATATTCTTACATGATGCCATTTTAGAAGGTGTCATGACGAAACACACTGAAGTTCCAATGAACAAGCTAAAGAGATACATTAAAGACTTGTCCACTGTTAAGAAAGGAGAGAGTGGATACAAAAAAGAGTTCAAAGTAAACTATTGTTTTCAAATTGAGTACAATATCACTATATGATATTATGTTGTATAGCTTCTGGAGAAATTCAACATGGACATAAGAGAAATCACCAATGCTAATGATAAAACTAACAAGGCTAAAAACAGAAGAAGTAGATTACTGCCATGCAAGTTTTCTATAGTTTTATATAATAAACTAGTGGTGTGCTTGAGCACAAATGGCGAGCGAGCCTTAAACTACACTATTGTTAAATTTGATTTTAACAACTAACACTCAAGCTATTAAAATAAAGTCGAGTTTTTTAATTACGTGTTAGGTAAAGGGATTTCAATGTCATAGTAACCGCTCCCGCAACAGTTTGAATTGAAAAAGAAGCAACCAAATCAAATCACGTTATTTAAAATTTTCTTTGTGATATTCTTAATAGTAGTTGAAACGCACAATACTTTCACACAACTGAACATACCTACGCAAGACTTACCTTCGTGGTTCGTCTAGTGGACAATGCATTTTTAAGTAAATACTGTTGAGTAGGGCTTATAACTGTGACAAATAGCGCATTAACTTAGCCACTAACTCGAATAGAAATGGAGCTCCCATAAGATTTTGAGTTTTAACTGCACCCGCAAAACAATTCAAAGCGGTAAACAATTCAATTTCTAAGGTGATACGGGTAATGGTCGCTAAACCGGAGGATTCTGTTTAGTGAAGTTTGGGACGGGGTCGAACGCGGAGCGAACATAAAAATACGGAGGGTCAAAGTACAAAATGACATACGTACGTCCATATATACTAGTGGTGTGCTTGAGAACAAATGGCGAGCGAGCCTTAAACTACACTATTGTTAAATTTGATTTTAACTACTAACACTCAAGCTATTAAAATAAAGTCGAGTTTACGTATGAGGTAAAGGGGTTTCAATATCATAGTAACCGCTCCCGCAACAGTTTGAATTGAAAAAGCAGCAACAAAATCAAATCACGTTATTTAAAATTTTCTTTGTGATATTCTTAATAGTAGTTGTAACGCACAATACTTTCACACAACTGAACATACCTACGCAAGACTTACCTTCGTGGTACGTCTAGTGGACAATGCATTTTTAAGTATATACTGTTGAGTAGGGCTTATAACTGTGACAAATAGCGCATTAACTTACCACCGCCACTAACTCGAATAGAAATGGAGCTCCCATAAAATTTTGAGTTTTAACTGCACCCGCAAAACAATTCAAAGCCGTAAACAATTCAATTTCTAAGGTGATACGGGTAATGGTCGCTAAACCGCAGGATTCTGTTTAGTGAAGTTTGGGACGGGGTCGAACGCCGAGCGAACACAAAAATACGGAGGGTCAAAGTACAAAATGACATACGTACGTCCATATATATAAATAAACTAGTGATGTGCTTGAGCACAAATGACGAGCGAGCCTGATAGTTAGGTAACATAAAATGTTACTATGTTTTAGCTTACTTCATGCAAACACTATAATAGCAGTTATGACATTTGATTTCAGCAAACAAATACAAAATCACTCTCTTA
>WLWD01003779.1_pt1 | contig 22897 bp, 13 predicted proteins | sample 6712731 | NCBI WGS metagenome assembly WLWD01 (sample SAMN12718690, study PRJNA576275) | sponge metagenome | isolation source: marine sponge | host: Mycale hentscheli | place: New Zealand: South Island, Marlborough, Capsize Point | collected 2014-11-01
ATCCCAGTCAAAGAGGTTCTAATATGGTATTAGTCATCCAGTGGATCCTTATCTCAGTCAAAGAGGTTCTAATGTGGTATTAGTCATCCAGCAGATCCTTATCCCAGTCAAAGAGGTTCTAATGTGGTATTAGTCATCCAGCAGATCCTTATCCCAGTCAAAGAGGTTCTAATATGGTATTAGTCATCCAGTGGATCCTTATTCCAGTCAAAGAGGTTCTAATGTGGTATTAGTCATCCAGTGGATCCTTATCCCAGTCAAAGAGGTTCTAATGTGGTATTAGTTTTCAAGCATAGATGAGGTGTAAGATATTGAATAGCAGATTGAAGAGGTAGATGAAGTACTTACATAAGAAAAAATTATGTGCTGTATTAATGTTATTATAATATTGCTATTATTATTGTAGTTTTGTTATTAATAATAATATTATTCTATTATTATTATTACTATTTTCAAAAAATGAATCAACTGAATCCAGATTTCAATGATGAATAGTCCTATTTAATGAGTAGTTGTATTTTGCGAGTTATGCGTATGAATAATACAGCTTCACAAATGAGTCTCCGTTGAGATGTAGGTATATAAAATAGTTAAAGTATGGGAGTGAGCAATTATTGCTGATAACTGTCCTAATCACGAGAAATAACAGGTTCTGCTCTTTACCTAATCTTACAGAACAAAGGTTCCCTATCTCATCCTATAAGACAGGTTCCTCTCTTTACCAGATCTCACAGAACAAAGGTTCCTCTTTTGCCACATCTGTGGTCGCGCCAACTCAACGTAGATACACTAACAATATGTGGATCAATGACATTTACATTCTAATGTGTAACTCAATCAAGATTTCATGTATGTATGTATGTGTGTATTACTATTGACTACACATGTTGTTACCCGTCATAATTCAAGAAGAATGTGGGACAAAGCCCCTCATCACTGTGCGCACCAGTCATGTGACTACAACTGCTAAAGGCTACCATGACTACATAACCACAAGGTGAAGTTAACCCGCAGGGGAAGGTTAAAATATTTGGTAAACATCCCACAGGATTTTCTATTGTCCTATGAGACAGTGGACACCATTACTATACAACACTCGTTTCAGAGAATGATAAAATACTTACAAATCTGTACATTTATGTGTTAATTAATATGTACTGGTCTTACTTCGCTTGACATAAACCCTGGGAGCTGACATCTAATGAAGACAACCCAAGTAAAAATTCCATACAAGATCTAGCAAGATCAAGTACCTTTTGGTAAGATTATGCAAGACAAGATGCGTCCTATACTTTTGATTTTGCAAGATCACTCAAGATCTTATAAGTATTTTAATCAAGTTTATTCTTGTGAGTTCTTATTCTTTAACTTCAAGATAAATCTTGCATTATATTGCATGATCTTGCTTATTTTTAAGTTAAGATTAATCTCGCATATTCTTGTCAAAATAGTACGAGCAAGATCTTCGATTTTCTTACAGGAATTGCTACATAAGATAGATCTTGTAACATTCTATAAATGTTTGTAGTTTACTGAGGTAAAATATATCTTAAAATTACTTATAAGTAAACAAAGATCTTGATTTTCTCTGTGACATTATTATTAGGGTAGATTTATATGTCTACATTTACAATCCATTACTTTTGGGTTAGGCAGAATCTTAAAATCAAGTATAAAAAAACATAATGGACCTTTGGCCTGGTTAAATTTGCCATAGTATTTACATGATTAATGTTTGTAGTCATTTACACAAACACATACTGTACACAAAGACTGCAAGTTCTGAAAAAATCTAGATTTATCTAGCTACAGCACAAATTGTGATTAAGGTGAATTTTTATTATTAAGAAATATTAGGGAGGGCATTTAGAGACCATAGTAAGAGAGCAATAATGAATCTTGTGTAATGAAGTACTGAAGCAAAAACAATAAATTGTTTACATAATTTAGAGCTATATCTGTGTAATCTGTACTTGGAACAGCAATATATAATATTGCCTCAACATGAACAAACAGTTGTACTACTTACAATAATAGACCTGGGCAAAATTTTTAGAATCTATCCATGCATGAAGACTTTTCAAGATTGTACAAATTGAAAATAATTAAAGCAATTAAACCTCACAGTACACATGTCAGTGATATAGAAATAATGTAGCGTGGAAAGCATTAGTGGTGTTCATAATTGTTGGGAATATTAATAATGTATGAATAACTTGAGTTTTGGCATGATGCTATGACACATTTATTTATAATATTCTAAAGTGGAATTGCACAAGTGGGCTTCAAATCATTTTCAACTTGAATGACGAAAGAACTCAATAAATCCGCTCTGGCATAATCTTGTAACTTCCATCGTGCTGAATATCCGATACTGTTTAAGAAAGATGATTGAGTTTTTTATATGGTTTGATTAGAGCTAAAGGAGGAGTCAAAGTAAATGTTTGTACTTGGCCATACTTTTACGTCCATTAGAAATAAAACAGCAAATTGAACTATTCCTTTTCCCTTTATCATTAAATGCTTGTATTATTGTACTGTGATGATAAAGTTTTTTTTTTAAATAGTTGCCTTTGCTAGACTAATGCGTGTCACGGTAGCAATTGCACTCTGTTCATCCTCACTAAGGCTGACTTTACTCAGTGGACCAATGGAGTATACTGGTTCATTTTCAATACTTGGGCTTTTGCAACTTAATCGAATAAACCAAATGCTGGGACAAAGTGCACAAGTTTTGTATTATTGGATGTTCTTAATGCTATACCATCATTTTGTAAGTCTTCAAATAATGAAACAAGGGGCTTGAGCAAAACAGACATTGGAGGTTTGGATTCTCCTGACCAAACTGCTAGTGTTATTATATTATCCTTATTCATGCGTATTGAGGGGGGTAAAATAGTTAATGCCATTAATAAGGTTCATACAGTAACCACTGAAGACTTGACGGGAGAAATGCCATCTGTGTTAAATATGATACCACGATGTGATATATCTTTCCCTCTTTTTCCATCATGTATATCTGCCAAAATAGTGTCCTTTGATTCTGGGCTTATAATAAGATCTTCACTATTTCCTGCACAAAAAAGTGCAGAATATATAAACATTAGCAAAGCATTAAGTTTATAACACTTACTTTTGATTACTCTTGTGATTGCTTTCTTAGGGTTAAATTAGGGTATCTTGTTTGGCATTTGCACAATTAGTACACTCTGTTTGACCAGGTAAATACTCGGTGTGACATACATGGCAATGGTAGTGTGCAGTACATTCAGATGAATATTGACCAAAAAATTTCTTAAATTTATGCACAGATGTCGGTAAGTGATTATTGGCTGGACAAACTAATTGAAGAAGTTCTAGTAATTTGGCTATTGTGGTGAACGGGAGACGGCAAGCTCATTTAAACTCCATTATTGCACAATATGCTCCACTTATGCTAATGTTAGCCCCCTCATGTAGAGGTTCAAACATATTATCTTCCAACTTTTCCTCAGCATTCTCTTCAATCAATATATCTTCAAGTTCACTTTCTGTATCTGAACTGCTTGAGATACTCACAATTTCAGGATCACTAGAGCTGGCATAGTTGTCCTGTGATACTTCTTCCAATTGCTCCTCCATGTTGCCATTCATATTTAAGTCAACTGTATTGGAGCTAGCTTGTTGTGGTAATGTAGGCCTTAAGGAAGTAGATACCACATTTGAAAGCAATACTTTATGTTGAACTCTATACACTTATAGCCTTACCCTTTATGTAGTCTCCACCAAGTAGTTTTGGGAAGTGGTGCTCCATTATTTTTGACATATTTTTTGTAGGATCCACGTGACCTGCTTTCCATCTTCTTTGTTTTGTTTTTTATTTGTTCATACTGCTTTACTCTATTTAAACAAAACTGTAATATAAAGCCATGCATGCAAAAAAGGGGGAACTACAACATGTAGAAATATTGTAAAAAAGCACATGTATGTTAAGCAGCTGTCACCCTCCTCCCCCCAAAACTATAGTAGATAGCAAATTTTTCAACAGAATAGCTTTACTTCCAAGTTCAACTGAAGTAACTAATGTCTACCATTGCGGAGATAGAAGAAATCGAGTCAGATAATGAGAAAGAATCCACCCTAACTGGAGGCAAGAGAAAGAGGAGAGGAGGTCGGTTAGATTTATCAAGTGAGCACATTTTCTCCTTAGTTCTAGTCTCTAATTATTATTTTTGTTTTAATTTCCCTGACTCTAGGGAAGATTACTGTGAGATGCAAACAAGAAATTTAAGGTTGATATCACATTATCCAGAGATGATGGCACACCACTAAGCCAAGAGGACATGAATGAAGGCAGCCAACTTCTAATGGAATATAAGAAGAAGTCGTGGTCAGTTACTGTTACACCCAGTAATACTGAATCCTCCAGTCCAGCAGATAAGAAAAATTATTGTGACAGAGTGGACCAAAGCATGAAACTTGGTATGCAGGTTCGGTTTGGCATATATAACAGTATCAGAAGGGGTGCCAAAAAAATTGTTTAATTAAAACAAATTTTTTAAAGTGTGAAATTTTGATTAACAGTTAATTATGTAAAAGAGCTCAATATAAATTGTTTATTATAATGTATTGTGGTTTAATACTTTAATGTTAATGATTAGGAGTCACCTGATATTACAGGCAGCTAGACTATTTAATAGAACTAGCTACCCCGATAGAGGTGTAGCAAGTTTCAGAGAATTTATTTCAGTAGAATAAAACCATAATATTTCGGCTTGTGGAGCCTTCTAGTGGTTACTGAACTGAATGAGGGTGACTGAACAAGGAACTTTGTATAAACAGATGATACAGAACGTGAGATCATTGTGTGGTGGGGCACAGCCCCTGTGTTAGTTGGTGTTGGACAATTTCTGTGACATGTGAGTTGTACTTGGAAGGTGTGAAGGTGTAGTCATAATTGAACTAGAGCACTGAAGTGCAAACCCTCAGCGCTAGTTAGAAAAAAAGAAAGGAAAAGGTAGGAAAGAAATAATAACAGTAGGAAGAAAGAGGAAAATAAGGCAAGAAGACAAAAGAAAAAAGAAAAAAAAAGATGAAAAAAAAAAATATTGTCAACACGGATTCGAACCAGAAACTATTAGGTTAGGTACTTGCTCACTCAACAACTACGCAACGCATCACGTCACGCTGAATGCATGTAATTGTTAGCTATTTAAAAGTGATTTGCAACCTGCAAGCTGGCTCACGTGACAAGCACGTGTTTTAAGGGGCGGTTCCCGCTGCAAGCCTACGATCGCACGGCTCTGGAAAGACTCGCTTTTTTCTGGAAAATAAAGTCCAAAATGAAAATTCTGGCATATTAAAGGAACTTACTTCGTGAAATACTGCTGTTTGATGCCGCTTTCAGAGCCTGGCTGGTTCCTACCTTCCAGAAGTGCATGTTGACAGACAGAGTGACAGAATGAATGAATGAATGAATGAATGAATGAATGAATGACACTAGGACTACTGTAACCCTCTGGGCGCATGCGCGCTGAGTGATAATTAGTGGCCCCTCCAGAATGACTGCCACTAATGACTACACCTTCACACCTCCCAAGTATCTAATTCAATTATGACTACTGTGGTGGAAGACCCAACTGATTGAACTGTCTCCTCCCCACAGCTGTGAACATTTAAATAATTGTTAGTATTATTAATTATAGAGCCTTTTTCTCTGGCATCCATTTCCATAACTTCACACTGAGGATCATTGACATTTACCCGACCCTATCGCACCTGTATAGTTTTGTATCATGATCCTCCCTCGTGGTGGCGGCGCTGCGCTGATTTGATACATTATGGCTGGACAGGCTGTCACCAGTCAGTCATGCTATATGTTAACGTTTAATGGCAACGTGGAATTAATTATTCTTATTAAAACAATTCGTTAACCTTTGGGCGTAGAATTAGGAGAGCAAGGGCAGCCCTAAACTACAACCCCTCCGAAGTCTTACCCATCGAAGCTGACTCTGGTGGCAGCCTATCATTCGGAACTCCAACAACTACATTAGTGGCCCCTCCAGAATGACTGCCACTAATTCAATTATGACTACACCTTCACACCTCCCAAGTACAACTCACATGTCACAGAAATTGTCCAACACCAACTAACATTCCCAGGTGCTGTGCCCCACCACACAATGATCTCATGTTCTGTATCATCTGTTTATACAAAGTTCCTTGTTCAGTCACCCTCATTCAGTTCAGTAACTACTAGAAAAACGGGGTTCGGATAACTGAGGGTCTACTGTAGTTGTTGTTGTTGGGGTTTTTTCCGTCTATTAATGATAACAAAAGTATTTACAAAAATTGATATTAGTTTAGTGTATGTTATTGGACAATTACTGTATCAAGTTAGATTCTGGCCACATATCAGACCAGGAACAGCTGAAAAGTTGTATGGTTTCCTATAGCTTTAGACTACTGACCAGAGCAGGTGTTCTCTTCATGACATCACACAAACCAGTACACCCGTTTTAGGAAGTAAGATTGCAGGAAGCAGAAAGGAAATAAAATAGGGCAAACTTTAAGCTCAAATATTGAAGGGGTAGCCTAAAAAGCTGTACTATTAGGAAAATACTTGCTCATTCTGATAATTTTTTGTGGTGCAATAATTATGCACTAATATATGTACTCTATACACATTCCTTTAATCACCATCATCATCATCATCGTCATCATCACCATCATCATCATCATCATCATCATCATCATCATCATCATCACCATCATCGTCACCATCATCATCATCATCATCATCATCATCACCACCATTATCATCACCATCATCATCACAACCATCACAATCATCATCATCATCATCATCATCATCATCATTATCACCATCATCATCATCATCACCACCATCGTCATCATCATCATCATCACCATCACCATCATCATCATAGTCACTATCATCATCATCATTATCATAATCATAATCATCGTCATCACCATCATCATATAAATTAATTAAATTAATTGTTAAGTGCATTCTCCTGAACTATGTGTCACATGTTAATCATGTGATTCCTGTAACCACATGCATGTCTGGACAGACATAATCTTTTAAACTCTATTTTTATCACAATTATCAAATTCTGACCAGTTTCAATCTAACTATATTTTTATCCTACGCATTTAGTTATTGAAATTATTTTACAATAATTTCACCATCTTGGCATCCATTAATTCAAACATACTAAACTGTGTGCATGCAAAGAAAGTCTCTGATATTAATCCTTTCAGTATAAACTTCAAGTTAGGTACATTGAACCTTCATACACTGCCCCACAGAGAGCTCAGCTCCTCCCTCTCACCTGCTCCTTCCTGGCTTCCTGCTGGTCTTCTTGTGTGGCCATGTAGCCCGTGAGTTCACTCACCAGAGCCGACGCCTCCCCAGACGTAGGGATGTCGGCACACTGCTGGTATTTCTTGTCCAGTAAAACCATCGTGTTCTGACACCACCGACTAGCCTGGGGGAAGAGAAGGTGGCAACCACAACATGTATAAACAATGAATAAAAATGATTTTAATATCTGTAGAGAATTATAACATGAATATAAATAACTATTGCTACTGCATTTTGCAATACGTCAAAAACCACTGTGTGGTGGGATACTTGCTAGTTTATAATAACTAGTCACACTCATCTATCACACTCCTTTTTCTACTCACATGCACACACAAACACACTCTTTTTTCTATTCACACACAAACACACTCTTTTTTACTCACACACAAACACACTTTTTTTCTACTCACACATAAACACGCTTTTTTCTACTCACATGCGCACACAAACACGCTCTTTTTCTATTCACACACAAACACACTCTTTTTCTACTCACAAGCACACACAAACACGCTCTTTTTCTACTCACACACAACACACACAAACACACTCTTTTACTACTCAACACACACACACAACACACTCTTTTTATTACTCACAAGCACACACAAACACACTCTTTTTCTACTCACACACACACAAACACGCTCTTTTTCTATTCACACGCACACACAAACACACTCTTTTTCTACTCACAAGCACACACAAACACACTCTTTTTCTACTCACACACACACAAACACACTTTTTCTACTCACACATAAACACGCTTTATTCTACTCACATGCACACACAAACACACTCTTTCTACTCACATGCGCACACAAACACGCTATTTTTTCTATTCACACACAAACACACTCTTTTTTACTCACACACAAATACACTCTTTTTCTACTCACGCGCACACACAAACACACACTTTTTCTATTCACACACAAACACACTCTTTTTTCGTCTCACATGCACACACAAACACACTCTTTTTTCTACTCACGCACACAAACACACTCTTTTTCTACTCACACGCACACACAAACACACTCTTTTTCTACTCACACGCACACAAACACGCTCTTTTTCTATTCACACGCACACACAAACACACTCTTTTTCTACTCACAAGCACACACAAACACACTCTTTTTCTACTCACACACACAAACTCACTCTTTTTCTACTCACACACACAAACACGCTCTTTTCTACTCACACACACAAACACGCTCTTTTTCTACTCACACACACACAAACACACTCTTTTTTCTATTCACACACACAAACACACTCTTTTACTCACAAGCACACCAAACTCTTTTCTATTCACACACACAAACACACTCTTTTTCTACTCACACGCACACACAAACAAACTCTTTTTTCTACTCACATACACAAACACACCCTTTTTCTACTCACACACACAAACACGATCTTTTTCTACTCACACACAAACACACTCTTTTTTCGTCTACTCACACGCACACACAAACACACTCTTTTTCTACTCACACGCACACAAACACGCTCTTTTTCTATTCACACGCACACACAAACACACTCTTTTTCTACTCACAAGCACACACAAACACACTCTTTTTCTACTCACACACACAAACTCACTCTTTTTCTACTCACACACACAAACACGCTCTTTTTCTACTCACACACACAAACACGCTCTTTTTCTACTCACACACACAAACTCACTCTTTTTCTACTCACACACACAAACACACTCTTTTTCTACTCACACGCACACACAAACACTCTCTTTTTCTATTCACACACACAAACACACTCTTTTTCTATTCACACACACAAACACACTCTTTTTCTACTCACACGCACACACAAACACACTCTTTTTCTATTAACACACGCAAACACGCTCTTTTTCTATTCACACACACACACTCTTTTTCTACTCACACGCACACACAAACACACTCTTTTTCTATTAACACACGCAAACACGCTCTTTTTCGACTCACAAAACTTTTTTCTACTCACACGCACACACCAACACACTCTTTTTCTATTTACACACACAAACACTCTTTTTCTACTCACACGCACACACAAACTCACTCTTTTTTCTACTCACACACACAAACAAACTATTTTTTCTATTCACACACACACAAACACGCTCTTTTTCTACTCACACCCACACACAAACACTCTTTCTTCTATTCACACACACAAACATGCACTTTTTCTACTCACGCACACACAAACACGCTCTTTTTCTACTCACACGCACACACAAATACACTCTTTTTCTACTCACACACACAAACACGCTCTTTTTCTACTCACACACACACAAACACACTATTTTTCTACTCACACACACAAACTCACTCTTTTTCTACTCACACACAAACACGCTCTTTTTTTACTCACACGCACACACAAACACACTCTTTTCTACTCACACACACAAACACGTTCTTTTTCTACTCACATGCAAACACGCTCTTTTTCTACTCACACACGCAAACACACTCTTTTTTCTACTCACACACACATAAACTCTTTTTTCTATTAACACACACAAACACGCTATTTTTCTACTCACACATAAAAGCTATTTTTCTACTCACACACACAAACTCTTTCTTCTATTCACACACAAACACACTCTTTTTCTACTCACACACACAAACACTCTTTTTCTACTCACACACACAAACACGCACTTTTTCTACTCACGCACACACAAACATGCTCTTTTTCTACTCACACGCACACACAAATACACTCTTTTTCTACTCACACACACAAACACGCTCTTTTTCTACTCTCACACACACAAACTCACTCTTTTTTCTACTCACACACTCTTTTCTACTCACACACTCTTTTCTACTCACACACAAAAACACTCTTTTTTTACTCACACACACACACAAATAAACTCATCTTTCTACTCACACACATACACACGCTTTTTTTCTACTCACACGCTCTTTTTCTACTCACACGCTCTTTTTCTACTCACACACGCAAACACACTCTTTTTTCTACTCACACACAAAACTTTTTTCTACTCACACGCACACACAAACACACTCTTTTTCTATTTACACACACATTCTTTTTTCTACTCACACAAAAACACTCTTTTTTCTACTCACACGTACAAACACGCTCTTTTCTACTCACACACACGCAAACACGCTCTTTTTCTACTCACACACACAAACACACTATTTTTCTCCAGATAATTAACTTACCCTTGCCTTTCTCTGTAGCTCCTCCTCCCTTTCATAGCTGCTTACAATTTTAAATATGCATGCAGTCTTTGTTCTGTTCAGGTTAATAGATGATTCGAATGATTGATGTTCAGATAATTGATGTTCCACTGTACATTATGTTTAACACACAAACATACACACAAACATACACACTTGTGTCAGGTTATTACAAGGAGCTAGCCTAGTGTCTGAAATAGCACTCCAGTTGGTGATGCTGCATTATCTTTAGCAATGTAGACCTATTGGAACCAATACTTCTCTACTACCAACACACACTGGAGAACACTTACCGCGCCATCACTTCAGCAGTGAGAGCTGGTCAAATGCGCTTGCAAATTTCGGTCTCCCTCCCGTGCGCCCACCTTGCTACATACAGCGCAGTGAATAGACAGCATCTGAAAGCTTATTATCACTTATTTCAACAAATAATCATCACCATTATTGTATCAGCCCTCCTGCCGTATTCAGAATTTTTTTTTTTCTGGTCGCTGATGAATCCCACCCGGTTCAGGTACTTTTCCCCTTATTCAGTAAGGGAAATTAGTGGCACTCGCCGCGCTTAGTTAATTTGAAGGGGCCAAATTGGCACCCGGTACAAACGCGCATGCACAGAGAAACCAAGACTTTGAGCTAGAAACCATAGCAACTGTTAAAACTATTGCCATTTCTACATAATGCCCCACCAGGTAATTTTAAATAATACCTGCCTGTGGCTCATCTTTGGTTAACGTTTCTAGCTGGAAGCTCACTAACCGAAAGGCCGAGAAAATGAGTCGTTTCCTCAGGAACTTGGAGGTGAATGAAACAAGACTATTGGAGGAGCCCATCACCTACTAATTAGAAGCTTCAACCATTGGAGGGGAATGGATTAGAAGACAGATGTTGGGCCAGTTGTGGAAGTAAATGGTATGTATGTAATCAGATTCCATCTCTTTCTTGCTACATCCTACAGTATAGTCATGCAATAATATTGGCCTACAGTTTTCTGTGCTGTTAACAGCCAATAAATTCATACAGTAGAACTTCAGTTATTTGAACACGTTAGGGACTGAGAGGTGTTCAGATATCTGGAGCTTTCAGATAACTGAACACCATTCAAATGCATTATGAAGCAGCACTAATGTTGGGTTGTGGTCAAGCAATCATGTCTGTATGTGCTACTATTAAATTTAGGGGGTTCTGTTAACTGAAATGGAGATGAAATGTTCAGATAATTGAAGTTCGGATAACTGAAGTTCTACTACATTCTATCCACAAACTTCTTGTTGAAGTCCTCTGGGGTCACAAGGGTCAAGTTCTCTGTGAAGATTTTATAAATAAATGGCAGGATAGTGGCACGTGTTCACTGTTTAATACATCCTTATAATTATGAGGAAGCTTTACATATCCCAATTATTACTAGAAAACCTGAAGTTTTATAGACACATTAGTTTCCAGTATGCTGGCTTTCTATGGTGTGTGCAAATTGTCCTGCAGGTGTAATTATTATAGAAATATATACAACCAATTATCTTGCATTTTTTTTGTTTTTTTATGTGTTTTTGTTTTGTGTTTTTCATGATCATACGGAGTACTTGTTCCTGAAAAGTATCTTGATGAGATGTCGAAAGGTCAGGTTAAATTCTAAATATAAATACAAAGGCAAAGCTTTAGCTATTTTAATGCTTGAATGAAGTCAATAGCTTCGGCGGTTCAGTTTTAATGATTTTTTGTGACTGCCAGTAGTTCGACTGCCATATGGTGGTTACACTGGTGAAAGTGTTAATGATTATTCATGAATACTCACACTGTCGTCTTTGTCGCTTTTTTCGCTGACCCACCATCGTCATTGACAATGTTTTACCAACCCATTATTGATAACTCTTTACCAACCTAGCTCGGCTGATAAATTATTCATGAATTATACACATACAAAGTTATAAGCATTGATTTAAGAGAACAAAATATATTAATTATGTGACATGTCAGCAGACGACCCCCCAAAAATGCATACACCATTGTTGTTACTTACAGTAATACATGTGCCATTTGGAACTAATACTTTACAATCATGTCCTAAATGTAGAGGTACGTGTACTTTTAAGACACCATTGTGAGTGTATGTATGTACCTTTGTTCCATTCCAGACCAGTATGCAGCATCTCATAGTTCTCTGCCAGTTTTGATCCCTGGAATTCTTCCAGCTACTAATATTCCAGCAGATGACGGGAAGTTTTGTAGACTAGGAGTCCTGAGTCCTACAATTGTAAGTGAGGGGTGTGGTCTATTGGGGTATCCTGAAGTTATTTGCTAATTATATAGCTATATTTACAAAGTCAGAAAATGAGACTCATAAACACAAATCCAATGCTTATACTTAATTTCAAATAGTGCACATCTTATAGTACAGCTTGAGTGGGCTTTTTTCCCCCATATTTTAAAGGACATAATAAGATTGTCTGGGATTCCCAAAGATCCCCAGACAAGTATCGAGATTATTTTGTGCATACGGACTTGTACATTTCCATGCCTATCCATTTCCCCTATGACATCTCCATCCTACGAACTTAGTTCATTTAATCATATTCATGTATTTCCTATAACCATACCACCCCGCACTGTGCTGTGTCCTATTTCTTGTACTCTTAACTTTATAATTATTGTTGTTCACCTCTGCTGAAACCTGAGTTACCCTTCGGGTCTCGTGCGCTCTTTTGTGGCTACATGAATCTGAGTCTGAAAGCTTCCGCCATCGGACTCAGACACTCGCGTTACTAAGCTGCGCCTCAGTAAGTGATCACCGCCGTCTCTGTGGGTGTGTGCCTGACTTGAGCTAAGCCTATCCCTTGCGAGAGTGAGAGCCAGGCGCCCCCACATTTGGTCCTTCGAGCCGGATCAACGACACTTTACCATACAGTCAACTCCAGCCAATTGTCAACCGACACCTTTCCTATCCATCCTCCAACCCGACTCCAGTCTCTTCATGTCGACCGAAGAAGAGCAAACCATTGCCCTTGAACGCAAGAGGCGTTCAACCAAGAAAGGCATGATCACCCGGATCAAGACCGCCCTTCAGACCCACCAAGCTTGCCCCCCCGGAAGCTTACTCCATAGCCGTAATTGAGGAACTCAGATCCGACCTCAAGAGCCACATTCGTGACTATCACAATCTTTGCGACTCGATCACGGCCTACATTGCTGACCACCCCGATCTCGAGGGAGATGACGAAGCCATCACCGAGAGACACGAAGAAGAATTCCAAGCCATCAGAAATCAACTTACCTCACTGCTTGAAGCAAGGAAGTTGTGGGCTGAGTGCCAAACTCTCTGCATAGAGATGGCAGAAGAACTAGAAGACCCAAATCCAGCCTCCACAAGCTTTCGCAAGATAGCTTCTCAGCTCACCAGCCGTGCTGCCCATCTTGTAGCATCCGCCCGCACTCACGTCAGAGCTATCTCTGAGTTAGAAAAGACTGTGGGGGATCTTCAAGAAAAATCCAGAAAACTCAAGACCATCCTCCGAGGTACTGATGTCCCTACAACTGCCTCCGCAGCTGTACCGGTTACTCCAGCCGCCGAAACTTCCCACTCCCATGCCTCCCTCAAGATAGATCTACCCTCCTTTGATGGTTCTCCCGAGAACTGGGAACAGTTCGAAACACTGTTCCTGTCCACGACCAGAACGCGTGCCAAGGGGTTCTCTCCCATGGAGCTCCGCGGCCTCCTCCGCAGCTCAGTCAAGCCCGACCGAGCCAGGAGAATTTTGGATAACCTCCCATCTGCTTCCACCCCACTGGAAGAGATGCTGGGAGAACTCAAGGCCATCTACGGCTCTCCGGCTGTAGTTGGGCCTATCCTCGTTCAGAGGATCCTGTCCTCCTCCAAGATGGATTTGAGAGGCCGGCACATTATGTAGTAGAATAAGAGAAGTAAAGGACTTTGATGAAGAGTGTACGTCCAACAGAATCCAGAGATTGGGTGAAAGACAGCACGTCAAGCATTGTCATTTACTAAACTTGTCAAAACTGATTTATATTTTATTCAAGTTTTTGTGACAATTATGAATGAACAATTTCAATGTTCCTACTCAGTCTTTACTCTGAGATACATGACATGTGCTATTACGCATCATCACTTAGCCTATGGTTGTAGCTAGCTACCTAGCCTTCAGTCATGGAATGACTCCTGTGCCTTGGTGGTCTGGTTGTTTACATGTCTTGGATACAACCTGCCTGGACACCAATACAACTTCCAACAGGAGCTGGCTGTGTGGCACCACATGTGGATGTGTGAGACATAATATGTAGCTGTGCACCAACTAATGATATGCAGATGGTAGCTATACTTCTGGAACTTTATCTAGAATATACCAATGTACATGCGCCATGTGGAGCTGTAGCTATGGACCATTATATAGGAGTAGCTACATTGTGTGCATTACACTAGTGCGATATATTTAGTGTAATGACAAACGTAAATAAAATGCTTTCCATGCATCAAGCAAAAACAAAACATCTAAACTGACTACAAAAAAGACAAACATTGCTTTGAATGATAAATGTTCGGAACCAATATAGGCATTTTAAGTACAGAGTTCCACCATAGGCATTCTCATGAGCTGCAATGAATAGATTCCACATACTGACACTCCCTTTTCATCACTTCCTTGTGGCATTACAGATCCACTATTATTATACACAACTCAAAATATAACCTCCCAGATTAGCATAGAATCTAAAACTAAGAGGAAGTGATTAGCATTGTACACCAATTCAGCTGTAAAAGCTCATGCACGTAGTCCATCTGAACATTTTGTGTGTGGCAATCAATAGCTATTTTTAAAACCAATGTGTGTAATGTGTTCAACACTAAGTTAAGATTTTTCCAGTCCAATCAGCTACTAACACACTTAGCCTCACCATTATGATATCATCACTATTCACATTTTTTATGCACAGGGACTGGGACCCAGTGAATACTAGTTTACATGCAGGACTTACCTCATCAGTAATACATCATGTTTTATCAACTGAAAGTTTTATTAATTATTTTATTCACATTGTGTTGTTATTATATCATTGTATACTATTATGATGATGATGATAATTTTTTAATTTGACTAATACATTCATAACTATGTACTAGCTAATAAAATACCACCTTGCCTTCTGAGGTAAACAACTGTATGAACACAAGCACCTCAGCAGTTTGGTTATTCCAACCCTTTGTTCAGATTCCTATGTCACTTTCAAGATACAACTGGAGTCCAAGCTACTACTGTGAGTTTACTGACTGCACATTGCAGAGAAGTGATTGTGAGAAACATGCTCATAGCTCCTAAAGTTTTCTAGCCTGTGGCGATAGAAACTATAGGAATAATAGGCCTAAACTCCCTCTCATTCTGGAGAGCTCCATGGAGTCGTCTGGATCATGAATGAAACCATACATACATAGTAGGAATAACTAAAGATATAGACAATGGTATACTCAGGAACTCTATCTAATGTACAACAGTGTATATCCAAGTGACTTTTACACTCCAAATGTATAATTTTTGTGTATAACCTGGGGTTTCATGAATGTTCAGCTTCACCCTCACAAGAATTGATCTCCCTCTGCTGTGTTGTGTGTGTTGAGTGTATGTTTGACAGTCCCCACTTATCTTGAACATTGTTGTATTCCACTATCACCCTCATTCCTGTAGCTATATAACTGTGGTGTGCATTCAAAGTATTATTATTGAAAAAGAAAAGTGTAGAGAGTTCTGTTGGGTCTGTGGTAGCTAACAACCTGGACTTGACAAGTCGCAACTGAACCAACCCCGAAACAATGAATGTAATTTGAAGTTGTTTACTTGGCATAAAAAATACAATAAATAAGTTCTGATGATCTATTGAAGTTTGGGTTAAGACAATGCTTGATGTGTTCTCCGTCGCCATCGGACCTCTGGCTCCCGTCACATCTACACTCTTTATCCAAGTCCTGTTTACTTCTGTATACTTCCACATAATGTGCTGGTCTCTCAAGTTTCTGGGGATAAATTTTTTTACAAAAATAAAAATCTAGCTGCAAATGCAAACATAAAACCAAAAAAAAACAAACTAGAGCACAATAAATATTGTAAATAGATTACACTGGAATAAGTTAGTTTTGTTTTTTGTTTTCTTTTCTTTCGTAGTGAGTGAGACCCACGGGCTAGAGACCATCTTTTCCAGCATCTCTCAGTGGCTGTGCAGCGAGTAAACTGTGGCCCTGTCCTGGGAGCTAATCCTTAGTATTTATTTATTTATCTATTATTAATTTATTTGTTTTGTTTGACAATTTTATTATTATTATTGATGTCATTATTTATTTCTACTACTTCACAACGACAGAGTGGGTGGAGCTTTCAAAGTTCAGAAAAGCTTTCAACTTTAACAAATGCAGTTGTTCAACTCTGTAAAAGTCATTGACATGGTGCATTTTTACTTCATACTTACTCGTTCATTTGGTTGTCAGCTTTTTGTTTACCCATTGATTTTTACAAGTTAATTTTTTCCTATAAGTTAATTTTAGCAGTTCAATATTTCAGTTCTCTCATTCAGTTCATTTGTCAGTGTTAATGCTGGAAGCAAAACCGAACAATGAGATAAGCTGGTACTAATTAGAATTATGCATAATGAGCCATTAGGTGGCGTATATTTAGAAAGATACTATTTAACAGTTGTTATGGCTTCTGATGCAGTCGCTCTAAGTATTTCAACTAAAAGAAATCTCTTGGCATAAAGTTAGCAGTTTAGTAAAGTACTGGAACCGGATGCACCAAAAAATATATATAAAAGAAACATACAAAAAACACCCAAAAAAACTAAATTAAAAATGATAAAAACTGTATTTCACACTCCTGAAAAATCCAAAGTCATTCATTTAAACGTAGAGTTTGTGTAAAAGCAAACAAACAAACAAACAAAAAAACAAAAAAAAGAAGAATAAGGCACAATGTCACGTAAGTAATAAAAAGTTATGAGCACCATAACAAAAGGGGGAAAAAATCATAAACAAAAAAAAAAAAGGGATATAAAGAGAGGAAAAAGGAGAGTTTTGTTTGCTGAATTCAACTGCATGATATCACAGCGTACTGTGTTGGAGTACTGCTAGATACTACTGAGGGGTCATCTTCAATCAACACATACTGTGGTGGTACACACACACACACACACACTGCAGTAATAGGAGTAGACTGATTCTACTATGTATACTACTCATAAAAATAAAGAATAGTGAGCTATTCTCTTTGCACAGCTACTTTTTTGAATTTGAAAACAAGGAGCTAGAGGTCAAAGGGCATGCCGGGGACTCTCCCTTAATACTTGGACCTTCAGAAGGAGTTCAGAAAGTGGTAAACAAGGCTACAGAGTTCATGTATGGAGAATTGCATTGAATTACAACAATAACATTATGGTTGTACAGTTACCACAATTTCAGGAAAAAAAGTTACAAAAAATTGGTTGAGTAAATCAACAGATTTTTTTAAACAACCATGAACCTGTAAAAAAATTCATGATAAGTGATAAACATTCACCATCAGTAAACAGTAATTTGAATTGATAGCCATCATTGCATGCCAAAACAGAATCAAACAAACAAACACAAACACAATAAACAAAGGAAAAAAAAAGAAGTCAAATATGTAAAAGCCATTAACATGCTGGAAATACACTTACGGGGTATCAAACATCTTTTTACAAAGTTCACTCAATCTTACCCCATGCAAAGTCTCCTTCCCAAAGAATAGCCATTTAAAATAAAGCACCAAAGGTGCGAACTCTCAGCGCTACTTAAAATAGCTAGGTGTTACAAAAAATAATCTCAGACCAAAAGAATAATTTTATTGACTATTAATCAAGCATCAATATAGCTCGAGCAATGAAAACGGTACATGTAAATGCAATCTTCATAAGAGACAACTTTGCGAGCTTCCAAGCAGAATAAAGTAGCTACTGCTGGCCATAATAAATTAATTGCTCACGTGACACAATGATAGGAGCATTACCCACAAAAGTTAGTACCTATGTAGCTACATGGAGCTGAAAGCTTCACATTTTCTCAAAAATCAGCTTGAAATAAAAAAAAGTGTCACAATGAGAGGTTTAAATAGTCGTTCTGAGTAAGTTCATACCTAAATCAATGATTAATTGTCAGTAATTTCCAAAATCAGAGTGTGACAGACAGACAGGGCGACTACTATATAACCCTCAGGTCATGCACGCTGAGGGATGATAGCATAATGACAATTGCAGTAACATTAAAGCATAATCTTGTGAATTATTCTTCAAGCCTGACCAAATAATAAAATCTTACATGAAACCCTAGTTCAACTAAAGCTATGCTAATGGTGTGCAATATTTGGAACTTAGTATTTTGTGTCCAAATACTAGGTTCCAAATATTGTTTCTACATACAATATACCAGGGCCGTAGGCAAACTTTTCAAAAGGGGGGTTACAACCTGACCACACCCAAACCACACCTCTTAATTAGCTATCATCCATTATCAACAAAATTGACATTAAGACAGACCATTATATAAAACTAAATAGCACGTTGGATTTGAGAGAATCATGAAAACATCAAAGATTGTTTTGAGGATATTACTGAAATAACAAACTTGCACATTTAATTCTGCGTGGATATTTTTCTAAGTATAATTTGCAAACAGTGTCAATATCAATGTCAATTTCATATGACATGTGAATCAGTGCCAAAGAGGTTAATCGTTCTGCAGTTTGAGTAGATCGAAGGTAGTTGTTTATTCTCCGAAGGGCGGATGCTGAACGCTCACATGAACAAGAACTAAGGGGCAGGGTTGCAAAAAGCTTCATTAGAGTGAACAAATTTGGTAGATCATCAGGAGAGCATAGCCTTAGTGCTTCACTAAGTGTCTGTGGACGTTCCTTTGGAGTAACTTTCAACCATCTCACCTTCCAACGATGAAATTCTTCATCAAGAATACTAGCATTGGGGAGGTCATCAGAATAAAAGGAAGCAGCTGACTCAATATCACAAAAAGAAGAATTGTTAGTGATATGTATTGGCAGTAGGCCTTGCAGTGTGGCTGCCTGCTTAGAATGCTTGGTAAACCTGGAAGTGACATCGCTTATAAGGTGATCAAGAAAAGGTATAGCAACAGTTATTTTAAAGTACTCTTCAACTGAGGTACTATCTGGGTTAGACCGGTACTGCTGTCGTGGATTGGTACGTGGCTTTTGAATCTGAATATTTGATTGTTGTGCTAGTCTAGATGAATGCCTAAATACCCGGCCACTGTAGCTATCAATATCTTCTCTCTCACTCTTCAATTCTGTGCAGCATTTGTCAATAATACTCATCCCTGAAACAAGATCCTGGTCTTTCCCCTGGACTTTAACTAATGCTTCCTTGAGATAGGACAAGGACCTGGAAAGAGTAACTAAACAATAAATAAATTCAAAAGATTCTAGAGCCTTCATGTGAGCTAGGGTATTCCTTTTATCTTCAGCAGACCAGCCATCATTGTAATTATGAAATTCACTATTACCATAGAGAATCACTTCGCACAATTCGATAAGGAAGGGGTGATATTGAGAGAATCGCTCCCAACCATCAATATTTTTTACCCATCGAGTGATACACACATTTAGTATAGAAGATCTGTTGGTACCAACTTGAGATCTCTTACTAATGATAGCTTTGAGTAGACCTTCTCTTTTAGGAGAATACCGTATCCACACTGTGAAACCTTTTGTTTGGTCTATGCAATTTCTTATGGAAGGAATGGAGCAAGAATTCAGTATTGCTAGGTTAAGGGAATGCCCAGCACAGTGAGTGTAAAGAGCTTTAGGCTGCCTTTCTTGGATAATTGCCTGCACACCAGCTTTCACTCCACTCATAGTGGATGCCCCATCATACCCCTGACCACGCAAATTATCTAGTGACAAGCCAATTCCTTCCAAAGACTGTACAATGGCATTTACTATGTCCATAGCTCGAACTCTTTCAAGTTTTATAAATGAAATAAATTCCTCACGTATATCATTATTGGCATCAAGAAACCGAACACATATGGGTAAGTGTTCCACATGATGACAAGATACTTCATCAGCAAGAACTGAGTAATATTTGGCTTTCTTTATTTCTGAAACTATTTTAGAAAGAATAACATCATATCCAATAATATTAATTAGTTCATTTTGAGTTTGTGGGGACAAATGTTTGGCATTCTTGGCTTTAGGATTGTGAAGATGATTATATAAAACTTTATCACTTTCTGCAAATACTTTGAGCAGGGCCAAAAAGTTTCCAGGATTCTTACTAGAATCTATAACTTCTGAATTGCCCCTGAATGCAATAGCTTGTTTAGATAAGAAAATAATGGCTCGCATAATTTGCTTTAGTATATGCTCATTTTCCTTTATTATGGCTTGCAGAGTATTACTTGTCATGACATCAACACGTGAAGCTGGATTTTCAACACTACTTTTGATGGTATCAGCTAGCTGGAGGCAGTCACGGTGATATTTAAGTTTAGAATGATCATTCAATACACTGCTCAACTTAATCCAGTTGGAAAAAGGCCTGTTAACAAGTAAACCTTTATCTTTACGCTTATCTACTGGAAGAAGAATAGCACATGGTCCACAGAAAATGCCGTTTACCTTAGGGCTATACAGAATCCAAGGAAATTTAATGACCCAAGAAATACCAAACTTTCGATTAGCACCATGTAAGAATGTAGCTGGCAGATTACTTGGAGGTTGCACGTGGCGATACAAATAAGAAAACATCTCACCCTGTGATAGATTACTTATCGAGGCACATATTTCCTCCATGGACTTACTTGAAGTTAATAGTGCACCAATATCATTACATACTTAATCTGCACAGGCACTAGAGCTTGTACATTCTAGGAAAACATCTGACCTCTGAAGAGAGCTAGAAGGAACTACATTATTTTCAGATTCATCCGATGGAAATTGGACTGGTACCTCTTTTAACTCATGATCTAAACATAACGAATTATATTTGTGCAATATTTACTTTTCAATGTCTAGCTCATGATAATGTGCTCACCATCTCCTTCCACAGCTAACTTTTTGTTAAAAAACAATCGAATATCTTTGGATTGGCACTGCCTCTTCATTTTCAAGTTACTGCAACCTTACTACACAATCAAGTGCTGAGGCAAGCATAAGTGTATTATATCAGCAGCTGCTTTTTCTTTGTGGGCACTAATGGTGATTAACAACTATTGACAGACTTCTATGAATATCATTAATTTGAAAGGTTACGTGTAACCCCCTGAACCCCCCCCTGGCTACGGCCCTGTATACTATTCCAAAAATGTCGCGAGATCCTGAAGCTCATCCAGTAGCACACTATTCATAAAAGATCCCAACCCTTACTTTGGGTTTTCTACACTGTACTCTTTTTCTTTATTACTTCTAATCACTAACAAACTGTCTCACCAAAGCCGTCCCTCTAAATGATTCACGATGCTGTTTTAGTTTTTCTTGTGCTAATTGAAAAATCATGGTAAATTCCAGGTGATTTGGTATACAATCAATGAAACTTCTAGTGTGTGTGTGTGTGTGTGTGTGTGTGTGTGTGTGTGTGTGTGTGTGTGTGTGTGTTTGTTCCACCCTACATATCTTCACAATGATATTTTTAGGTTTATTTCACCTGTATTGCGAGCACATTACCCTTGAAGTTATAGCAACCGGTAAAGTTCAACACTTTTTGGGTTTTACAGCTACCTACCCCAGAGACGTTCGCAGTTAGATTTACAAACTTAGCAGAGTTAATTTTTTTAGTGGTGGTGGTAAAATATCTTTGTTCATGCACCGTTTGCCACAGCTATGTGTCTTATGTAACAGATTTGTTCTTGAAAATTCACTGCCAAGTAGTCCAGTCACTCAGAGAATACAATGTAATGCTATAACTACTAGAGCTCTGGTACAATAGAGCATTTTGAATGGAGCTGGAAAGGTGGTTAGCTTAAATAAAATCCTTTGGTTTAGCAATTCTTACCCATATCACCCTAGGAATCTTGATTGCTTACCCCTGGAAAATCTTTTGTCAAGTCGCGAAGAGAATACAATGTAAGTCTTGTGCTGGTATACCCAGTGAACAAATATGTATGTGTGTATAAAAGTGTGGCATGTTGCTAAAGAATAGCACAAATTAATAATCTAAACAAAAACAACAACATCAGTTAACTAACAAATGAATATGAGAATCTAGCATTCATTTCAGCCAGACCAGC
>WLWD01004790.1_pt1 | contig 22895 bp, 16 predicted proteins | sample 6712731 | NCBI WGS metagenome assembly WLWD01 (sample SAMN12718690, study PRJNA576275) | sponge metagenome | isolation source: marine sponge | host: Mycale hentscheli | place: New Zealand: South Island, Marlborough, Capsize Point | collected 2014-11-01
TCATAATGACTGTACTATATCTTGTGGTCAGTGTTTTGGAAGGACCCTCACTGCATTAACTAGGAATATTTCCTAACAATATCTACTCTTTTTATTTGGCCTTTTACTCTGTTCTAAAATGTAACTATGGTATAAAATAGTTAAACCATGGCAACTCTCGGGATTATCACTAGACAACTGCCCTTTTCCTCGGGCTTTGCTCTCGGGATCAGGACAGTTATCTGCGATAATTACTCGAACCCATGGTTTAACTAGTACACACACACAAAAAAAAAAACAACAACAACTGTATTACAGTAGAGCTACCCTTTGGGAAATGAGGTGTGCATACGTAACTCTGAAAAGTACGTAACTTTGAACACGACATCATTTGACACATTGTACTAAAATAACTAAAAGGTTGAAACATCTAAACTATTGTACACAGTATTTTATACATCTGAACTACTGCACACAGCATTTTATACATCTAAACTACTGCACACAGCATTTTATACATCTAAACTACTGCACACAGCATTTTATACATCTGAACTGCACACAGCATTTTATACATCTGAACTACTGCACACAGTATTTTATACATCTAAACTACTGCACACAGCATTTTATACATCTGAACTACTGCACACAGCATTTTATACATCTGAACTACTGCACACAGCAATTTATACATCTGAACTGCTGCACACAGCATTTTATACATCTAAACTGCTGCACACAGCATTTTATACATCTAAACTGCTGCACACAGCATTTTATACATCTAAACTACTGCACACAGCATTTTATACATCTAAACTACTGCACACAGCATTTTATACATCTAAACTACTGCACACAGCATTTTATACATCTAAACTACTGCACACAGCATTTTATACATCTAAACTACTGCACACAGCATTTTATACATCTAAACTACTGCACACAGCATTTTATACATCTGAACTACTGCACACAGCATTTTATACATCTAAACTACTGCACACAGCATTTTATACATCTAAACTGCTGCACACAGCATTTTATACATCTAAACTGCTGCACACAGCATTTTATACATCTAAACTGCTGCACACAGCATTTTATACATCTAAACTACTGCACACAGCATTTTATACATCTAAACTACTGCACACAGCATTTTATACATCTAAACTACTGCACACAGCATTTTATACATCTAAACTACTGCACACAGCATTTTATACATCTAAACTACTGCACACAGTATTTTATACATCTAAACTACTATACACAGCATTTTATAATTTCTTCCTGTCTTTTTGATGTCTGAAACTGTGATTTCCTAAATCAAACTCTAGAGCAACTTCAGCTAAAAATATTCATGCATTACAAAATTCAAAAAACAAACAAACAAAAAAACCCAATCACATTGACAACCCCTTACCTATCGTGATGTCTATTCACCATTTGGGGTTAACCAGTAAATTTGGACTCTGATGTTCATATCTCTGAAATTCTACATGTACTGTATATATTGAACAGAAATGGGCTGATGTCTGCCAAAAATATTACACTCTGTAACAATATCTGGTTCACTTTGTTCTCTGGACAACTTGCATAGTCGTAAAATAAATAAACATAACTTCACACCGGTAATCCATAAATTATATGATGCACATACTTTGTCCTCAGCTTGGCAGTTACCTTAGAGCATGTATTTCCACAGCATGGAACTGAAGTAAAACATTCACCAGTTGATTCTGCAAAATAACAAATATATCAAATATTAAGAATATCAACACTGAATTTACTAACTCAACGAGAGGCTAACTCAATGAGAGACTAACTCAACGAGAGACTAACTCAACAAGAGGCTAACTCAACGAGAGGCTAACTCAACGAGAGACTAACTCAACGAGAGGCTAACTCAATGGGAGACTAACTCAACGGGAGACTAACTCAACGAGAGACTAACTCAACGGGAGACTAACTCAACGAGAGACTAACTCAATGAGAGACTAACTCAACGAGAGACTAACTCAACGAGAGACTAACTCAACGAGAGACTAACTCAACGGGAGACTAACTCAACGAGAGACTAACTCAACGAGAGGCTAACTCAATGGGAGACTAACTCAACGGGAGACTAACTCAACGAGAGACTAACTCAACGAGAGACTAACTCAACGAGAGGCTAACTCAACGAGAGGCTAACTCAACGAGAGGCTAACTCAACGGGAGACTAACTCAATGGGAGGCTAACTCAACGAGAGGCTAACTCAACGAGAGGCTAACTCAACGAGAGGCTAACTCAACGAAAGGCTAACTCAACGAGAGACTAACTCAACGAGAGACTAACTCAACAAGAGGCTAACTCAACGAGAGGCTAACTCAACGAGAGACTAACTCAACGAGAGGCTAACTCAACGGGAGACTAACTCAATGGGAGACTAACTCAACGGGAGACTAACTCAACGAGAGACTAACTCAACGAGAGGCTAACTCAATGGGAGACTAACTCAACAAGAGACTAACTCAACGAGAGACTAACTCAACGAGAGGCTAACTCAACGAGAGGCTAACTCAATGGGAGACTAACTCAATGGGAGGCTAACTCAACGAGAGACTAACTCAACGAGAGGCTAACTCAACGAGAGGCTAACTCAACGAGAGGCTAACTCAACGAGAGGCTAACTCAACGAGAGACTAACTCAACGAGAGGCTAACTAAACGAGAGGCTAACTCAACGAGAGACTAACTCAATGGGAAACTAACTCAATGGGAGACTAACTCAACAAAAATCAACTTAGTTGGAGACCAATGCAGTGGGTGACTGACTCCATGGATTAGTTTTTCTTACTTTTTGCTCCACATGGACAAGTTCTGTTCGTTTGCAGAGGACAGTCCCCACAGTCACCTTTGTGACATACCTGCAGTATGTATGTATGTATGTATATGTGCATGTATACATATGCAACATGATATCAGGCAAGTAGGTACATAAATTTATTAGTAAAATATATAATATATATAGTACTTATTACATGAGTCAGAGTGTGATATGGTGAAATATTTCACGAGCAGGCTAATTTATTTTCACGAGCCAGAGGCTGAAAAATAAAGCCTGAAAGTGAAATATCTTGCCATATCACTCTGACGAGTGTAATAAGTGGTTTATTCCACACTAGATATCTTCACTGCTGTAGTTAGTACTGAAGGTTGTAGGGGCTACCCACACCCCCAGTTGATATTTCAGCAGTTGCTCTAACCTTGTTAAGTATGCTACACCAGAGGAAGGTAGCTGTAAAAACCTGGAAAAGTGGTGACCTTGGCCGGTTGCTATAACTACAAGGGTAATGAGCTTGCCCTGTACAGTGTGAAATAACAAATGTGAAGTCAAATATCACGAGTTATTTCACAGGTTATGTACCTAAAGCTATCATTGTGAAGATATCTAGGGTGGAATATATATATATATATATATATATATACATTAATTATAACAATAACGAACTATAATGGCTCACTAGTTGAAGAAATGATCAGAGAAGCTAGGTAAGGAGCAGCCATGAACAGTACATATAGCAGAAGACAAAATAAAGTTCTGAATTCCGTTCCGTAGAACAGTCATTGCACGATTTAAAGAACGGGGGGGAAATGGTACGCTGTTTGGTTTAAAACGGCTGTTCTGTTCGACCACGTTACTGTTTTAATCTTTCTCATTCACCACATGCCTCGCTCAAAGAAATATAAAAAATTGTTTATCCAGTAAAACATTCCGATTTTTTGTTTACAGGCTCGTGAGGCGGAGCTTTTCGGGTTAAAAAAAATGAAGCCGTCCTATTCAAAGTTGTCTCGCGGAGAATTGTTAGTTCGACCACTGCACAGTACCGATGTTTACTCGATGTTAGGGCCTTCTCAAGCTTAGATTTTTTACTACTGGAGGTCCCTCAGTAGCTAACAGAAGACCTACAAAGTGCGTACCTCATTATAGCTCTGTGCCCATCGGAACTTCAGTCTGTAGCTTTATTGAAGCAAGTTAAATTTTATACGAGTTTTCTTTGCACTATCCCTGTAGCGTTTAATGGTTGATACAAGGCCTTAGCTTGCTGGTATAGTTATGGAAGAGTTTCTAGCTAGAGAATATCTGCAAATCAACGGAAAAGCTTACCTGTTTTAGTAAACGGTGTCGGCTGTTTAGTCAAAACGGTACGCAACAATAAAAACTATGGTAAAAAAACTATCATTTTACGGCCGTACTACGGAATGGAATTTGTAACTTTATTTTGTCTCCTACTGTACTTGTAGGAACTCACCTTGGTGCAGACATGGTGACCACAAGACAATGGCTTGCCACATTGCTGGTTACAGGACCACACCGACTCACTGCAAGACCTCTGCTCAGTCAGCTTAGAACATGTGCAGGAAGCATCAGTCAAGACCATGCAAGGTCCACAATCACCTATTACATAATAATATATACATAACACATTTAGAAAAATTACTCTGTCTTGGAAGCTGATCCATACATATTTATAAATGCATAGAAAATAGAATTATTACCCACTACAAATTTCTTAAAGTATTCCAAAGTGAACTATTGAATGTAAAAACATCACTGAAGAAAACCTGGCTTGAAACATCTGAGAATTATATACAATAATCTATATAATAATACGCTTGTGTATCAGTAATGACAACGACCGACCGTGTGTATTCATGAATAATTCATGAGCTTCGTACGGTTCGGTAAAGCATTGTCACTTTACGGTAGGTAAAGTGTCATCACATTCAGTAGAATGTGTTGGTTATTTCTAAAAAGTGGGTGCAATAGATGATGGAAGGCGGTGTAGGTTTAAAAAAGGAAGGCGAAAGTACGGAAGAGAAGGTAAAAGGTGATTAATCGTAACCGAAAAGTGGATGGAATCAGCGAGGTAAGGCGGTGTAGGTTCAAAATGGAAGGGAAGAGAAGGCAAAAAGGCGAGCGATTGGAGCGATTAATTATAACTAAAAAACGGGTGGAATCGACGAGTAAAGGCGGGGGTTAGTTTTCAAAAGAAACGGCTTAAGTACGAAATAGAAAACAAAAGTTACTCAAAGTAGGACAGAAATTCAGAAGCAGGAGAGATAGACAAAGGAAAAAGGGACTCCATGACTCAAGAAGAAGAGCTGAAGAAAGGAAAGGTGGGGGATAAGAAAAGCTCAGATAGTTCAGAACAAAGAGAGCAGGAGAGGGAAACTTCACCTTAACCAATGGTAGAGAATGATAACTGAGCAAGATAACTTGTGCTACTGCATTCTTACTTTGTAATACGTCAAGCACCACTATGTGGCGGGGTACTTGCTAGTTAAATATATTATAAGAAAGGTATTGTAAACCTCTAGAAAGATCAATACAATTATCAAGACTTTTATTTTAATTACTAATATACCATACGCTATTCTAATTGAAGTTTTATGCTCATACTCCTGCACTATTCATTAAGATATCTTCAGTCATTATTATTTCTAGAAATATTAACAGCCATTGACACCTCAATTACTTCTTTTGGTAAAGGGTTTAATGTTGTGGCGCACAATCACTGTAGTAATTCCAAATGACAGAGTGACCATTTCCTTACTTTAAACATGAGAACTGACAAGTGACTATTTCAATCCTTCCGAAAAAATGAGCAACCTAATGGTTGAGCTTACTACAAACATCCTCCAAAGTAAATAAAAAAGAAAAAAAAGTGCAGGAAAGTTTTTAGTGAGAAGAGATAACTAGTGCAGGGAATTTAGTATCACAGTTATGTCTAATTAGAAGAAATTAACACATAAAATTGGAAATACAAGTCATTGGCGAGCGAGACACTTACAGGGGTAACACAATCGAAAATCGGGGATGTTTGTTTATTTATTTATATATATGGACGTACGTATGTCATTTTGTACTTTGACCCTCCGTATTTTTGTGTTCGCTCCGCGTTCGACCCCGTCCCAAACTTCACTAAACAGAATCCTCCGGTTTATCGACCATTACCCGCATCACCTTAGAAATTGAATTGTTTACGGCTTTGAATTGTTTTGCGGGTGCAGTTAAAACTCAAAATCTTATGGGAACTCCATTTCTATTCGAGTTAGTGGCGGTGGTAAGTTAATGCGCTATTTGTCACAGTTATAAGCCCTACTCAACAGTATTTACTTAAAAATGCATTGTCCACTAGACGAACCACGAAGGTAAGTCTTGCGTAGGTATGTTCAGTTGTGTGAAAGTATTGTGCGTTACAACTACTATTAAGAATATCACAAAGAAAATTTTAAGTAACGTGATTTGATTTTGTTGCTTCTTTTTCAATTCAGACTGTTGCGGGAGCGGTTACTATGACATTGAAACCCCTTTACCTCATACGTAATTTAAAAACTCGACTTTATTTTAATAGCTTGAGTGTTAGTTGTTAAAATCAAATTTAACAATAGTGTAGTTTAAGGCTCGCTCGCCATTTGTGCTCAAGCACACCACTAGTTAAAACCTCAATCATGACTCTAGCTTGCTATTGTTTTTCTTATTTTGTTAGGAGGGTGTTCACAGTATAACCATTGATTCCATGGTGAATACCAACACATTATTTCATCACATATTGTGTCTATAAGCTCAAATTGGACTTCCCTTGACCTTGTCTAGCTGGCTACACTACCCAGGATATCACAAGCCACACCCTCACGACACTCTTGACATCACCATGGCAACATTGAACACTCTTTCCCTATGGCTCAGTCCTGAATGACATCACTATGGCAACATTGAACACTCCCTCCCTATGGCTCCAGCCTGAATGACATCACTATGGCAACATCAGTTTACCTGGATGACAAGCCTGCTCACAGAGATGTAAACCACAGGAGAGAACTTTTCGACACACTTTTCCGCACGTCCATCCATTAACGCCACACCTCACAGGGACAGAGGCACCCTTACCACAATGACACTTGGTCAGTATCGTCTTTGGACATGGAGGACATGGACCTACAGCACATGCAACATTATTAAAACAAACAGAAAGCATTTGGCCTATCTCAATAGCATAAACAAGTGCAACAGAACATCCCTGGTACTAATACAAATTGATCAATGTCTGTCTGTATAACTGCCCAAACAAGAGACTCCACTGTAGGTCACTCTGTTATAAGAGATCTATTAGTGACAGGACTAAAGGCTGACAGAAGACTGGCTCTGTTATAAGGGATCTATTAGTGACAGGACTAAAGGTGACAGAAAACTGAACAGCCCTAGCCCCGCCCCCATCACACATACCTGGATGGCACAGAGCAAGGCATTTGTGACCACAAGCTGGAATGAGGTCACGCCCACATACTTCCCCACAAGAATGGGCCAGTAGCCAGGGATCTGGAGTTGGATTAACCTAGATAATACCATGTTGGGATTGATTAGAACATGTTGGGACTGAAGGGTGTGACATCAGAACATATTGGGACTGAAGGGTGTGATATTAGAACATGTTGGGACTGAAGGGTGTGATATCAGAACATGTTGGACTGAAGGGTGTGATATTAGAACATGTTGACACTGAAGGGTGTGATACTACAATATGTTGGGACTGAAGGGTGTGATACTAGAATATGTTGGGACTGAAGGGTGTGATATCAGAACATGTTGGGGCTGAAGGGTGTAATATCAGAACATGTTGGGGCTGGGTGTGATATTAGAACATGTTGGGACTGAAGGGTGCGATACTAGAACATGTTGGGACTGAAGGGTGTGATATTAGAACATGTTGGAACTGAGTGGTCTGGAGGTACACACAGTCAGAGTGGTCTGGAGGTACACACAGTCAGAGTGGTCTGGAGGTACATACAGCCAGAGTGGTCTGGAGGTACACACAGCCAGAGTGGTCTGGAGGTACACACAGCCAGAGTGGTCTGGAGGTACACACAGCCAGAGTGGTCTGGAGGTACACACAGCCAGAGTGGTCTGGAGGTACGCACAGTCAGAATGGTCTGGAGGTACGCACAGTCAGCTCTATTTATCTGCAGATTAAACTGAGATAACTATTTGATTTTCTCCTACCTTTTTACTACAGAAGCACTTGTATTTCTGAGGTGTATCTGCTTTAGTATACTCTCCACGACAAGCAGGACAAGACCAGTTTGAGACAACATTAGGGAACAAATCCTCCGACAGAATTGAGTTAGTTGTTCTTAAAAGGATGCTATCTTTAGCCCACTGTTGAATACATACCAAGTGAAATATTCTGTAGCAAAGTTTACACGACCACACAGCTTGCGTTCTTCTAACGCCACTCAGACATATTAAACAGCTACTGTCCTTTCCTTTCAGAAAACCCTCAAAGGAGCTGTTCGAGTCTTTTAAGTCAGAACCATAAAAACTTAGAGTCTTCTTTAACACCTCAGCTTCTTCTTCAGAGTCCTCAGACTCCGACGAATCTTCGCTGCACGCCGTAGCCCCGGCATTCATGACTACTCACCAAGAAATATTCCACGTCAAGAAAAACTCCAATTAATGCCACTCAAACTATATCTCAAATAAAGCCCCTCATTGAAAAATGTTCAGTTGTAGTAAGCTACTCAGAAAGCTCGTCTACTATGCGTTTAAATTGGTCACTTGGGTGCCGGTAGTGTTTATAATGCTCGTTCTGGTCTGGGGATATTATGTGTATGTTTATATCATTCACGTGTCTGGTGAGTTGACTGATTGTATTGATCTGGAAGCAACTAGCCTGCCAGTGTTGGCTTGTCTGTGTATTTGCAGGTATTTATCCTGGGATCAGTGAATCAATCGCCTTCTCTAGGTTTCTCAAAGTTGTCTTTTTGTTAATTGCTCACTGTTTACTTTTCTTACTATTGGCTTCCTTTTATCGGACTATCTTTACTGTGCACAAAGCTATTCCTGAATCTTTCTATCTGTCAGATGATCAGTTGGATGAGTTGGATCAGAGTGTAAGTGTTAGACTAGTAGTTTATGTGTGTCTAAATGAGTTGGATCAGAGTTTAAGTGCTAGACTAGTAGTTATGTGTGTCTCAATGAGTTGGATCAGAGTGTAAGTGTTAGACTAGTAGTTATGTGTGTCTCAATGAGTTGGATCAGAGTGTAAGTGTTAGACTAGTAGTTATGTGTGTCTCAATGAGTTGGATCAGAGTGTAAGTGTTAGACTAGTAGTTATGTGTGTCTAAATGAGTTGGATCAGAGTGTAAGTGTTAGACTAGTAGTTATGTGTGTCTAAATGAGTTGGATCAGAGTGTAAGTGTTAGACTAGTAGTTATGTGTGTCTCAATGAGTTGGATCAGAGTGTAAGTGTTAGACTAGTAGTTATGTGTGTCTCAATGAGTTGGATCAGAGTGTAAGTGTTAGACTAGTAGTTATGTGTGTCTCAATGAGTTGGATCAGAGTGTAAGTGTTAGACTAGTAGTTATGTGTCTCAATGAGTTGGATCAGAGTGTAAGTGTTAGACTAGTAGTTATGTGTGTCTCAATGAGTTGGATCAGAGTGTAAGTGTTAGACTAGTAGTTATGTGTGTCTCAATGAGTGATCAGAGTGTGTTAGACTGTGCCTTGTGTGTTTTGTTGGGTGTGGATCTATTCCAGTGAGCTCACTGGACTAATAATGCACAGCCTAATTGTGGGCATGGAATAATGTAGGAAATGATGTACTAACTAGTTTATGATATTTGCCAGAAGTGTTGTTTACTATCTTCACTCGAATTTGTTTTTGTCCAAATGTGTGTACCTTTGTAGGCAGAAGAAAGACATTTATTGATTCGATTTGCCGCTGGATTGCCAGTGCAGCAGTTGTCTAGAAGTAGAGGTGTTAGATACTGTGAAATATGTGAACTCATTAAGCCTGATCGTTGTCACCACTGCTCAATTTGTAATAGGTAAGGTGTGACCATGCTCACTCTTTGTGGTTTATTTTCACTGTTTGGCTTGTAATGGATAAAGTATAGCTACTGGACTATCCATTACTATTCACTGGCTGGGTTTAGTAGCTGAAAACTTGTTGTCAAGAGCTACTCTAGTGTTGCGCCATGAACCTATATGGATGGATATGTATCTGCATCTGTAGCAGCTGCCAGATGTACACAGGTGTGTGCTGTATTTCCTACTACTCCCCTGTTATGTGAGCAATACAGCTAGAGCTGCAGCTGGCAGCAAAAAGAAAAGAAAAAAAAGCCCCCCCCCCCCTGAGCATCACGTGTCTGGTGCAGTCTTACTGAGCTAGTATATGATGAACACCAGTTTTGAACTACACGTGGTGCTGTCTGTTGAAAATGTCAAAAAGGAGGTCCCCGGTCTGGCAGTTTTTCTCTGCTGGGAATGAAGATAGGCTTGCTACTTGCAAATTTTGTAGTGTTAAAGTGTCCAGAGGGGGGAAGAATGCCAAATCATTCACGACAACTAATTTAGTGGACCACCTTCAAAAGCACATATCAATATTGTAAACTTATTAAATTTAAAAATAGTGATGCAATTATAAAGGAAATATCGGTATCTGCATCTGTATCGGCAGTATTTAGAGGGAATATCGGTAAATTGGTAAATAAGTCTATCCGTGCAACACTAACTCATACTTCACGTGTAAGAACAACTAGATGAAAGCTTGTTGTCTGTGCAGTCTCCTTGATGGAAACTGTAGAGTTGGCGTCCCTTTCCCGTCCCGCAGGTGATAGATCAGCTTAGCTAAAAGTAGCTAGGGCAGTTAACTTAAGAATGGCAGTTTAGATAAAGGTGAGTTTAATGAAGTAATAGAATAGAGTAAGTCAGGGAGAGAGCAGATGAAAAAACACAATACGCAACATGCGCACATATATACGTAATGAGTATGACACGGTTCAGTGGTTTGCCGCAATCCCATGAATCTCAATACCGCATGCGGAAATGAGATATGGAAAAGGGCGGAGGACAGATGAATTAGAAAGCAGATAAGAGACGAATACAGGTACAGGTAAGATTAGAAATAGACTGAAAGAGAGCAAATACAACAGATAAACACATGAGACATAATATTCAGTTTCAAAGTTCAGTTCTGTGTGCAGTTGAGGATCGGGCCGGCCGGGCATGATTTAGAAGCTCTGTTCGGGTATGGATCCCGAACATACTCCGGGGGGAGCAGCTGAGGGAGTGTAGTCAGATGAGGCAGAGTTTGCAGAGTCCTGTGGTGTAGATTCCTTGGCAGATTGCAGGTCCTCGTCAGCGTCAGTGACCAGATGGACCAGGCGGTGAACAGGTCTTTGGTATATCTTGCCACGGCAACGTAGTGTGGCTACTCTGGAGACACCGTCTTCTCCGGAGTGCAGCTTGGTGATGATGGCCAGGGGCCAGGATCTTGAGCGCAGTGACTCGTCCTTGACGAGGACCACATCTCCGACATGGAAAGTGTAGCCTGGACGGAGCCATTTTGCTCGGGCAGAGCAGCTTGCCAAATAGGCGGAGAGCCAGTACCTCCAGAGGTCTTCCTGGAGACACTCCGTGAGGTTCCAGCGGCGAAGTAGCGTCAGTTTGCCGGTGGAGGGCAGTTTCGTAGGAGGGGCACGTAGAGGACGACCCACCAGGAAGTGTCCTGGGGTAAGCAGATTATCCTCGCTGAGGTCATCAGAGTGGAGGGGTGAGATCAGTCTCGAGTTCAGAGTCGCTTCGACCTCTGATAGCAGTGTCGTCAGTTCAGACCAGGTAAGTGCGTGTGGAGTTATGATCTTCCGGAGGCCCAGCTTCATGGCCTTCACGGCAGCTTCCCACAACCCCCCAAAGTGAGGGGCGCGGGGTGGAATGTTGTGCCAGGTGAGACCGGTGGTGGTACAGAATCGCATCAGCTGGTCCTTGTGGCAGTCAGATTTTGCCATCTGTTGGATGGCACGGATCTCCTCCGCGGCCCCAACGAAGTTGGAGCCATTATCGGAGAACACATGTTCGGGGCAGCCACGCCTCGCGATGAAACGGCGGAGGGTGGCCAAGAAGTCAGGTGTCGACAGGGTCTCACAGAGTTCGAGGTGCACAGCCTTCGTGGCCATGCAGACGAATACTGCAACATAGCTCTTGAGAAGGACAGGTTTGCGGGTGTATCCAGTTCGCAACGTCACTGGCCCAGCGAAATCCACTCCTGTGTTGGCGAAGGGTGGGGCAGGCGTCGTCCTGACAGCAGGAAGAAGACCCATAACCTGCGTTACAGGCTGGGCCAACACCCGCTGGCAGGTGACACACTGCCTTGACACGCCTTTCAGGAAGTTCCTTGCCCCAGGTATGACATAGGAAGTTGACAGTATGGACATCAGGGTGGAGGTGCCAGGGTGACCGTATGCATGGTGGAGAGAAGTGAGTAGGAGACGTGTGATAGAAGACTTGGATGAGAGTGGGATGAGTTCGACAGCTGTATTTGGTGCGTCCGGGTTCCTCACTCGGCTGAGTGCGACGAGGTGACCGGCAGGTGAGAGCTTGATGTGGAAGTGGCGCAGAGTGTGGCCTTTCGGTAGAGGAGACTGGGTGCGTGCAGCTTGGAACGCGTCAGAGTAGGACTCCAGTTGTGAAAGTCGGTAGAGCGCAGCTTTGGCCCGTTCGATTTCAGTGCAGGTGAGTGATCCAGCGATATGTTGAGCAGATGAGTGACGACCGTTGTGAAGAAACCTAAAGACATAACAGAGAACACGTACAAGAGAGAAAAAGGAAGCACGAACAGTTGCAAGGTCACGAATAAAAGCCAGTTGAGAAGGGGACAGAGTGTTAGAGGATTTGATGGACACAGAATAGACAGGGATAGGAGGCTTAGAGCGGAAGGGAGGAGGCCAGTTCGGGGAAGACAGAGTTAACCACTTGGGCCCGTGCCACCAGAGTTCGGAGGAGAGGAGATCTTGTGCGCGGACTCCTCTGCTTGCTAGGTCCGCAGGGTTATCGGAGGTGGGCACGTGGCGCCAGCATTCAGGTGGGATGAGTTCCTGTATTGCAGCCACACGGTTGGCTACAAACCGGTTCAGGGCAGATGGTGCTTTGGGCAGCCAAAACAACACAATTTGGCTGTCTGTCCAAGTGTAAGCAGCTTGAAGTGGCAGATGTAGCAGGTCGAGCGTTCGTTTCATCATCCTGGCCAGGAGTAAAGCCCCACAGAGTTCAGCTTTAGGTATGGTGACGGGTTTGGTGGGCAGTACCCTGGCCTTCGCGACGATCAGCGAAGTAGAGATCGAGTCTGGAGCCTCCGTCCGTGCGTAGATCACAACGCCGTACGCCACGGAGGAGGCGTCGCAGAAGCCGTGGAGAGTAACAGATGAGTCAGATGAAGAGCAGATAGGGGTGAGCCGAGGGACAGGGTGGTTGTGAATGGCTGGCAGATCAGCGGTCCAGTCTTGCCACCGCTGGAGCAAGTCCTCGGGTACCTCTTCGTCCCAGGTGAGTCCCCTCTTCCAGGTGTCCTGGAAGAGAATCCTCGCAGATACGACCACTGGAGCGAAGAGGCCGAGGACATCGAACACTCCAGCGGTGATGGAGGCGATCACCCGTTTGGTGACCTTGGCAGATGCAGGTGGCAGATCTGGGACGGCTACATGGAGGACGTCGGTACGGGTGTCCCAATGGACTCCGAGTGCTTTGTGTGCAGCAGGAGAGACGGAGCAGGAGTCGCTCTCTAACAGGTCAGATGGAATCAGTTGTCGGAGGGCAGGATCGTTGGTCCGCCACTTCCTCAGATTCATGCCGGCTGAGTGGCAGGGTTGAATGACAGTTCGGTGGACGAAGCTCCGGACAACACGTCATCGACATAGAAGTCCGAGAGTACGGCCTGAGCAGCGATGGGGTGAATAGACAGATGAGTGGTAGCATGGCGGCGCAGCACTTGAGTGGCCAGAAAGGGTGAGGATTTGACTCCGAACGTGAGTCGTCGCATTCGAGCATCACGAATGGAGCCGTCGGCCGCTCTCACCAGGAACCGGTGCCAGTCCCGCTCCTCCGCGTTCAGCAGTATCTCCCGGAACATCTTCGAGATGTCCGCGGAGACATGGCAACGGAACCTGATGAGGACATCAGGTAGGGGAGGGTACAGGTTCGATCCCGCAAGGAGCTGGTCGTTGAGTGACGAGCTGGTAGATGTCCTCGCGGAGGCGTCAAAGACAGCCCGCAGTTTGGTAGAGGTGGAACTGTCCTTGAGCACAGCATGGGGACAGGCAGATAGTATGAGGGCAGCTTCAGTTCTTCAGGTGGGACCTCCTCGGCGTGGCCGAGAGTGAAGTACTCCCGGACCACGTCTTGGAAGTCTTGCAGATGTCCACGTGTCTTGAGGGACCTCTCATTGGCGAGGAGCCGAGAGAGGGCTTGTCGACGGCTGTCTCCCAGTTCAGGTGGGGAGTCCGTCCTCGGTAGAGAGACCGAGTAACGGCCGTCTATCAGCTGGCAGCTTTGGTCAAACTGGTCCAGCGCAGATCGTTCCTCGTTGTTGATGGTTGGAGCTTCGGGGACTTGGTCCAGCTCCCAGAGTCTGGAGATGTCAGTTGCAGTGTCGTGGTTGGTGGTGACAGTGTTCACGGCAGGTCGGGCGTCCAAATCCAGGGGACATGATAGGCAGAGCCCCAGTTAGGTGGGCAGAGCTCCCAAGTCTCCAACCTCGAACGGCTTTCCGGTGGTCAGTGTGGTCAGCTGTGAGATTCCGAGTACCAAGTCGACCCTCCCGCCGAGCTCGGCGTCGGCGAGGGCGTAGTGTCGCAGGTCTGGCAGATTTCGGATCCCAGCTATGTTCGCCGGTCTGGCAACCGGCTCCAAGGAAGGGATGAGTGTGAAGGTCAGATCCAGCAGCTTAAATCCAAGATCTACAGAAAAAACAGAACAATTGACAGTGTATTGGCACCTGGCGGTGCCAGAGATCCCAGTGACGGGAATGGGGTCATGCCTCCGCGGCAGACCCAGAGATGCGGCCAGGCTTTCCGACATCATCGGAATGGCTGCACCGGCATCCAGCAGGGCTCGGGCGAGCACAGTTCTGCCTCCGCAATCGAAGGCGACCATAGCAGAGTACAGTGAGGCCGCACCTCGGGAAGAGGCTGCAGGTTGGCTGACCATCATTGGAGCAGGTTGGGTGGTGTTGGTGGTAGGTGCCTCCCTCTCGCGATGCAGCAAGGAGTGGTGGCGACCATTACAGGTTCTGCATGAAAATTTGCTGGGGCACGACTTACAGCCGTGTCCCTCAGATAGACAGTTAAGACATAACTTACGCTCCCTCGCGATCTTGTTCCGTTTGTCCACGTCATATCCAGTGAAGGACGCACATCTGGACAGAGTGTGGGATTCACCGCACACCGGACAGTGTAGTGCGGTCCTCCGGGGGGGAGGCAGTTTGGTAGGTACAGGTCTGGAGCGATCGTGTCCGGGTGAGGGCGGTCTAGCAGGCAGAGCAGATGGAGTGGGCAGGTAAGAAGAGCTGGGTACAGGCTGGATGCTGCGACCTCGGAGCTCCTTCTTCTGGAGTTCGACGAACTTCATGAGGTTGTCCATGTCAGGTGGGGTGTTGGGTGGCCTGTGGCGCAGCCACTCACGACGGCACTCCGGCGACATGAAGTTCGAGGCCGACATGGCCAGGAATGCGCCGAGTGAGTCTCCCACAAGGGAGCAGAATTTGTTGTAAGGCAATATGAAATTGTCATAGAGGGCATCCATGTCTGCAGAGGATAAAGTACATGAATTAACAGATAAGACCAGTGTTTCATCCAGACATTCTTGCAAGGGGGGGCAAAATAGAGTTTTGAAAATGTAAGGGGGGGCGGGCGGCACTGGTCACCATGGGAGTGAAATAGAATTATTGGAAGGCCTATGTCCTACATTAAAAAAACATAATCTTATCTAATGAGGTCTGCATGTGTCAGATCCTGACAAGTTAATTCAGCTACTCATTTTTCACCTCCACCGTCTAGCAATTTTCAGTCAACTGTGACATTCACTATTTAGATGCTTTTCACACACTATTCAACTCTGACTCTCACCTCCCCTTAGGTTTATCACACGTTGATTCACACTTACGGTTGCTGGCTGGCTATAAAAAGGCCAGCCCTCAGCTCACCGTAGCAGTTGTTGAGTTTTGATCTATACAGATTCTACAACTTCCAGAACCAGAACTCTAAGCACTCGTAGTCCCTGACAGCTTAAGATAGTCTCAAATGGATATTCGCTCTTTCTTCTGTGGTGCAAGCTCTTCAAAGTCACCTGGCCACTCAAGTAGCAGTGACACAGAAGATAAAATTGACAGCAATCAATCTGATACTGAGTTTTTGGAGCCAAGTCCTGCCAAGAAAAGATTAATTGTCCATGAGAAGCATGCAAAGGAAAGATTAACTACACATGAGAAAAGCAAGAAAATCACTGCAAGCAGTCGAAAATACAACAAAAAATGGGAAGAGAGCTTCAATTGGCTGATGTTTGATAAAAATTTCCAAGGAGCTTTTTGTAAGGTTTGCAGGAAGAGAGGAATTTCTCTTCAAAGAACAGGAGGAACATGGATCTCAAAACCTTTCACGAACTGGAAGAAGGCAATAGAGAAGATGAAATTCATGTAAAGAGTGATATTCACCTCCTATCATGTGAAGCAGAGATGGCTGCAGCTACAGCACTACAAGAAGGGTCAGTCATTCAGCAACTCCAACAAATTAATGATGAGGAAAAGTTGAAGAACAGAATGGCCATTAAAGCTCTAATTCGTTGCACCCATTTTCTAGCTCGTCGCCACATTCCCCACACAACAAATTTTGATGAACTTATTGATCTAATCGTAAGTTGTGGTGCAGAAGATTTAAAGGGGTTCCTTGAAAGAGCTAGATTAAATGCAACCTACACATCTAAAGTTGCTGTTGTTGAATTTGTTGAGGCAGTTGGCTTATGGGCTGAAGAATGTTTACTGAAACGGCTTCGCCAAGCTTCCCATTTCAGCATAATGGCAGATGAGTGCACTGATGTGACGACCACAGAAGAGCTTTCAATTTTCTTCCGCTGGGTGAACATGGACGGTCAACCTGTTGAGCACTTCTTGGATATAGTTCCATTGAAAGCTACTGATGCAAAGACTATTTATTCTGCCCTTGTTGAATTCATGAAAGATAAAAACATACAGATTAGCAAGCTGGTGGGTATGGGATTCGATGGAGCAGCTACTTTCTCTGGGAAACACAATGGTGTGCAGAGTCTCCTGAAGAAAATTTCACCTCATGCACTTTTCGTACACTGCCATTGCCATTTGCTACAGCTAGCATGCGTTCAAGCAGCTAATGCTACCAGTGGGATAAAACATGTGTACATCACACTCACCACCCTCTGGAAATTTTTCCACTATTCTCCTAAGCGAGCTGAGAGTCTCAAAGCAGTACAGCAGGTGCTTGACTTACCTGAGCTGAAAGTTGTGAAACCATCAGATACTCGCTGGCTGTCCCATGAACGCTGTGTGAAGGCAGTCAAAGCTAGCTACAGTGCAATTGTGACTGCTCTAAACAATATCTATGAGCAGACACATGCACCTGAAGCTCTAGGTATCAGTAAAGCCTTATGTAGGCCCTCAACTTTAGTGGCCATATACCTCCTTGATTATGTTCTGCCACAAGTGGCGAAGTTGAGCAGAGCTCTCCAGACTGAGAGAATAGACTTGACAGCTATCACCCCTCTTGTTGATGCCACTCTCAATACACTTGATGATGCCATGTTACCTGCTGCTAACTGGGTATTAGAACTGATGGATGCAAAGAATGAGATCGAAGAAGTCACTGACATCACGTTAACCACGGAAAGCATTGCTACATTCCAAGGACAAGTGGCTGAACCGTTTATCAGGATGCTGAAGGCAAACATATCCAGCAGATTTATTTCACAAGATATTGTCTCCTCATTTGGCATCTTTGATCCGAAGAAAGTGCCAGCTGCTGACTCTTCTGACTTCCATACATATGGTGAGGACTTAATAGATGTACTATTAGCTCACTATGGTGCAGAGCTGCCTGCTAAGACTGCTGGTGGAGATGAATACACCAAAGAAGCTCTTATTTCCCGCGAAACCCGAGAGGAGTGGAAAACATTTCGAAGCTACTTATCGAAGAAGCCGAAAGGTAACCTGCACTTGCAGTTGAAAGAGCTCACCACAAGTGATATGCTTAGTGAAATTTTTCCAAACATTAGCACCCTGGCAAACATATGTCTATCTATCCCTGTCAGCACTGCTTCAGTGGAAAGGAGCTTCTCCAAAATGAAACTAATTAAAACACGAATTCGAAATCGAATTGGGCAATCACAATTATCCTATTTGATGAAAATAGCCATGGAGACACCCGAGACGCTCTCATCTACACAATTAAATGACATTATTACAGTATGGAACAAAAAACCTAGACGAATTGCTGTGTGAATATTGTTTATTATTAATTTGGTTTACATTTTTCTCTTAATAAATATCGGTTCTTTCAAAAGGGTGGGGGGCACTTAGAATCCAAGGGGGGGCATTTAGAACCCAAGGGGGGGCAAATGCCCCCTTTCGCCCCCCCCTAAATGAAACCCTGAAGACCTTACGTATTATGAGTGGGGCCAGAACGTCTGGCGCTCCGAAAATGGCCTCCAGCTTGTCCAACATGTTGTCGAGTGGCATGTCGTCCGTAGGCAAGTTGTGTAGGACCTTGAGGCCTTCGGGGTGCTTAACAGCTTTAATAAGCAGACCCTTCACCTCCAGGGTGGAGTGGCCTCTTGCACGTTTCTCAATTGTCCGTATAAACATTGTGCGAAAGTTTGCCCACTTGAATGGATCTCCGTCATAGGAGGGCAGTTCTATGTTAAGGTGCGTTCCTGTCTGGAACGGCAGCAGGTACAGGTGCAGGCACAGCTACGGCCGGTGCAGCCTCCTTGCAGGCTGCGGCGGTCATTGTGAATAGACGGGACATCTTGTCGGTGATGGCGTCGCAGATGGATCTCAGGTCAGGTAAGGCATGATAGAACTCCGTGCAGTGGTCAATGACAGAGACCCTGCGGGTGTGGAGCTTGTCGACAGAATTTCTATAGAAGGGCGAGTCTGGCATCGGCGACGCGAGTGCAGCCTCGATGTCGGCGAGCAGAGAGACGGCATGCCTGCGCAGGGGCAGGGCTTGCAGGACATTGGAAACTTCTGATTTCCACTCGACATGAGTGTCAAGAAGGTCCGTATCCTCTGCTTCTTTCACAGATGAGCGGAGCTCAGGGAAGTTCTCGTAAAACTCCTCCAACTGAGCTTGGAGAGCAGTATGTAGGTCAATGGCAGTGGAGAGCTGCACCGACAGTTCCTGCAGTGATGAGGCGTTGATCCTGTCAGGTCCGTAATGACCTTCACGATTCTGTTGTGGAGCTTGGTGGCCATGCCACGCCTACTGCCACGTTTCACTTCCAGTTCATGAACAGAAGTTCTGACTTCTTCAGTTATCACAGTCGACATGACTAAGTATAGGAATAGAACAAACACGGTAAGACAGACTGATAACTTACCTATCCAGATAATTGCTGTGGTAATTTGAGCAGAGCTTCGCCTTGGGAGAGCTCCGTGCAGATGCGGCAGAAGTTGAGGCGGGGCTGCAGACTTCTTGCGCAGAGGGTGTGAAGTGGCGTAGTCCTGAGTGGGTGGAGTTCCGGCACTTCGGGTGAGAGAGGCGGCTCCCAGATTAGGTGGAGTTTCGGCTCACTCGCCCAGATAACCAGCGAAGAGAAGATGGCTGAAGTCGCTGGGCTCGAAGGACCATGTGCAGTCTCCTTGATGGAAACTGTAGAGTTGGCGTCCCTTTCCCGTCCCGCAGGTGATAGATCAGCTTAGCTAAAAGTAGCTAGGGCAGTTAACTTAAGAATGGCAGTTTAGATAAAGGTGAGTTTAATGAAGTAATAGAATAGAGTAAGTCAGGGAGAGAGCAGATGAAAAAACACAATACGCAACATGCGCACATATATACGTAATGAGTATGACACGGTTCAGTGGTTTGCCGCAATCCCATGAATCTCAATACCGCATGCGGAAATGAGATATGGAAAAGGGCGGAGGACAGATGAATTAGAAAGCAGATAAGAGACGAATACAGGTACAGGTAAGATTAGAAATAGACTGAAAGAGAGCAAATACAACAGATAAACACATGAGACATAATATTCAGTTTCAAAGTTCAGTTCTGTGTGCAGTTGAGGATCGGGCCGGCCGGGCTTGATTTAGAAGCTCTGTTCGGGTATGGATCCCGAACATTGTCAAGAGCTACTCATGCTTCACGTGTAAGAACAACTAGATGAAAGCTTGTGGTCAAGAGCTACTCATGCTTCACGTGTAAGAACAACTAGATGAAAGCTTGTTGTCAAGAGCTACTCATACTTCACGTGTAAGAACAACTAGATGAAAGCTTGTTGTCAAGAGCTACTCATGCTTCACGTGTAAGAACAACTAGATGAAAGCTTGTGGTCAAGAGCTACTCATGCTTCACGTGTAAGAACAACTAGATGAAAGCTTGTTGTCAAGAGCTACTCATACTTCACGTGTAAGAACAACTAGATGAAAGCTTGTTGTCAAGAGCTACTCATACTTCACGTGTAAGAACAACTAGATGAAAGCTTGTTGTCAAGAGTTACTCATACTTCACGTGTAAGAACAACTAGATGAAAGCTTGTTGTCAAGAGCTACTCATACTTCACGTGTAAGAACAACTAGATGAAAGCTTGTTGTCAAGAGCTACTCATGCTTCACGTGTAAGAACAACTAGATGAAAGCTTGTGGTCAAGAGCTACTCATACTTCACGTGTAAGAACAACTAGATGAAAGCTTGTTGTCAAGAGCTACTCATACTTCACGTGTAAGAACAACTAGATGAAAGCTTGTTGTCAAGAGCTACTCATGCTTCAAGAACTACTAGGCTTATATATTAAATATTGCAGATGCTACTATTACTCTTAAAAAATTGAGGTACAGTGAAGTATTTCGTAGCACTTTGCAAAATTAATTTTTCGGCTATGTACTTATACTTTTAGAATAGAACTACTGGATGAGGCCACAGATCTCTCTCTCTCTCTGTAATAAGTAAAGTCAACTTTGTCAGATTTAAGCTTTAAATTTTGTTGCTGTTTGTATTCTTACAACTAGGCATGTTTGCTTGCCATTTGTGACAGTCTATGGGAAAAGGGGGCACTTCACGCAAAAATTGAAATTGAGATATAGGCTCCAGAAGTAAGTCATAGGAAAAATTCTTTCTTTCTCCTATTTTTGTTTTTTGCAGAATTAGTCTTAGTGACCCTTACTCTAAGTCTACGCCAAATTGCAAATGCCGAAACAACTTAAAAGACCCCAAGCATGCCGTGGAAAGACAAGCTACTTTTTATTCTCTCTCGTTCTCGAAGTACAAAAAACGGGGAATGGGCGGAGTTTCAAATAAGCAGCTAAAAAAAAACGGCATAGCTTTGAGAATATTGCATGCAATCTACAACTTACCTCTGGTTGAAAGTTTACCACTACATGGAGTAGAGTAGCCAAGGATTCCGACAAGACAGGCTGTGAGATGCTCTGAAAGCTAAAAAGAACTCTACGCAAACTTCGTCAGTCGCCGTTAAAAAGCGGCTGTACGATTTAATTGCGTATGCGGAGTACGCCGTTAAGTATACGGAAACATTAATTATACCGGAAGTGGAAATTCAATTTATGTTTTCTCGATTTCTAGTTCAATTGCTTTGCTGAATACAGCCCAGTTCAACTACCAGTTTCTCTGCGCGTCGAAGGTTTTACCCTCCAATATTTTAGCACTAAGTTGAGATAAATTGTAGCTTTTTATTAGCATAAAAAACTCATTTTTTGGTTTGATTGAAGTGACCCCTTTTCCTAGACTGTCACATTTTGTGTGGGCGTTGGTTTCTTACTGGTGGAAGTCATCACATGAACACACCATCACTGATTTATGCACACATTAAACCGGTGCATTTAAAGATGGACCATCAATGTCCTTGGTAAGCCTCTAAATTAGTGTTTAATTTTAAAGTAGTAAGTGAACTAAGCGGGTCTTAAACACTTGATGCTAGTGCAAACTACGGTTAAGTCTCAGTCCTTGCTAATGATCATAACTGACAAGGGGTGATGGAAGTATTGCCCCTCCCCCCCCCCCCCCCCCCCCCACACACACACACACACACTTTGAAGCAGGTTCCATTATTCCTGCTGACAGCTGTAGCTGCTACTTAGCAGCTGTACATTGTATCAGCATTAAATTTAATTCTTATTATAGCACAGTTTAGAATTGGTGATGAAAATTATGACAGTATTGCATTTGGGGGCCTGCAGTCGTCCCATGGGCCAATAAAAAAATTCCCATGGGATGTCCCATCAAAATTTTGAATTTTTTTATATTTGAAACTTTCACTGTAGAAAACCTCCTTGTGGTTGAATAGTTGTACTAGCATTTTGTGTTTTGTAATCACATGACTGATGCACCCAATAAGGAGGGGGCGATGTCTTCCATAACCTCCTTGGTGCTCTGAGTGTGTGCACCCACACCTCCCAAATGCTGTCCCTCCCAAATGCTGTCGCAATGCATGCTTTTAGCTACTGCAAGTTAATTGACAATATTATAATAAGGCATACCCATACAAGTGGGTGTGGCATCCCAGGATTACCCATACAAGTGGGTGTGACATCCCAGGATTACCCATGGACAATTGACAGCCAAACTGGACAGTCATGTAGTCTATTGGGGATGAGCAGGGTGGGTTTAGATGGAGTGAGCAGGGTGGGTTTAGATGGAATGAGCAGGGTGGGTTTAGATGGAGTGAGCAGGGTGGGTTTAGATGGAGTGAGCAGGGTGGGTTTAGATGGAATGAGCAGGGTGGGTTTAGATGGAGTGAGCAGGGTGGGTTTAGATGGAATGAGCAGGGTGGGTTTAGATGGAATGAGCAGGGTGGGTTTAGATGGAATGAGCAGGGTGGGTTTAGATGGA
>WLWD01005126.1_pt1 | contig 22894 bp, 22 predicted proteins | sample 6712731 | NCBI WGS metagenome assembly WLWD01 (sample SAMN12718690, study PRJNA576275) | sponge metagenome | isolation source: marine sponge | host: Mycale hentscheli | place: New Zealand: South Island, Marlborough, Capsize Point | collected 2014-11-01
CAATGATAATCATTGTAAACTTTTCATTCTGATTTTCATTGAAGCAACATGCATTGAAGTGAAACATATGATATCGATAGGGAAAGAAATAACTTGTTTAACTTAATTTCCAATTTTGTGAACATACGATTTTCTGGGAACATCACATGTACACATTTTGTAGTCTATTTCTGGGAAGTTTAAGTCCACAGACCACTCCAGTTCAATAATCATTCCTTGGCTATTGAGGCGGACACAATTATCATAGACTAATGGTGCTTGATATGGATTAACATTTTTGCCATCATATTGACCCTAATAAGAAATAATGGATATAATGTAAAAAGGAAATTAGCTCTGACAAATTTAGACTCATCCTTTCCCACCCAATTCTTCATCTCCATATAACTGGCTCTTCACACCTACTGTAACTAAGCTTTTTTTACTTCCACTTTGTTTAATTAAAAAATCATTACACTACTTCTTACCCACTTACTTTCAAGTAACATCCCTCATGGCCTTGCTCCTAAATCAGACAACCATAGCTTAAGGACTAATATTATAAAATCTTAGCTTTAATTTCCACTCACCACAATCTTTGGTCTATCTACATTAATCACTCCATATGGTCGATTGTGTTTCCTCGACCAAATAGCAAATCCATTAATCTCACAAACTGTCCTGCCACTGGGCAAATATGCAAGTATGGTCTCATCATAATATTCTCTATCTAGCATTATTTTATCTTGACGATCCCTGAAATATATGAGAAATCAATAACAATGGCTAGAGTTTATAGGGCCTATTATAGTATGGCATTGCCCAACTCTTGCTAATTCTTGCTCACCCCACTTGCTCGAAAACAATAGGATTGCCATTAATGCTCCCCACAATATCACCAATAAGATAATAGTACAAAAAGGTTTCTGCGAAGAAAAATGATATTAAAATTAGTTAATAGATTTACAAAATCTATCTAACTAACTAACGTGCTCCTGTCCCATCATAAGAGAAGTTGCTGATTGATATTTGTGTGGGTGTATCATAGGTCACACTCCCTCTGATTCCATGAGAAGCATGATACCAGTTACCAACATGTATAGCTAATTAAAAACACATCTATACTTGTAAACATTATTCAAATATACTATTGCGTTAAAAAAAACATGATGTGTAATGTAATGGTACTAATTAAACTCAGTTTAACGACTTTACCATTTAACTGTAGAGTCAGAGAGTGCAGTATATACCAAAAATAACTGCATTTCAACGGGTATTTACTGCATGATGAGAGGCAGGTTTGAACTAAAGAGATCATTTCGTATCTAGCGGTAATGCATGCCGCCGCCACCGCGACTAGATCTCGCGCGCGCAAATAATTCAACTGTTTTTCTTATTTTTTTTCTTATTGAGAGTCGTCCGACGCAGACTTAATTTTCGGACGATGCTAGCTCGCGTGCGCTAAACACTGTCACGTCCACAATTTTCGTTGTGCATATGAGAAGGAAATTTTACCTTTTCTGGGAAGAAAATGGCTAAAAAAATAGTCTCACATAAACTTTGCGCAGTTGCCCTGCTCGTGCGATTTGTTAGTATTTTGGGGACAGATAATATTAGCTATAGTCTCCTTCCATCCTTTCCCCACTTGGAAAGGGTCCGACGAGAGGAAGAAGAATGGTAACTGTGGCCTGGTTTCCATAACACTACTGTGCACTCACTCATAATGTGACTGACCACTAGTATATACAGGGGAGGCTCGACTGTACTTTAATTGTTTAATTTGTAAGTAGGTGAACACTTTTCTTAAAGTGGATACAACAGTTGATGAAGTGGGTGGAATAGACTGGCTAAACCACCACCACGCTATTGTGATTATTAACACTTATACAAAAGTACAGCACGTTCCCCACTTTAATAATAATATAATAAACAAAAGACTGTTAATTTCAATTGAAGGGGGACAATGCCCCCAAACATTAATTTGGAGGAACGATTGCCCCCCTGCCCTCCTCCCCCTGTAGCCTCCCCTGTATACAATTACCAGAACAATAGTTCACTGTATAATATGGTCATACATTAATACTAGAAATGGATCTGTTATGATTGAAGAAGATGATGACAAAGAAGTATAGTGTTTTATTTCACACCCCAACCACAAAGAATACTTTGATGTGCTCATCTAGATTGGTCGAAGTGCTTCAATAATGACAAGGACTCTAATTATACTGCAGCTTCAGCACACGATTCTCTAATCTATTTTTGTGTCAGTATCTATGCTCAATATTAATGCGGTGCACAAGCAGCTTTAATTAAACTCCTGTTGCTAAGGAATTTTGTGAAGAAAATAGAATTAAACTGAACCATTTTCTGTTGTTACTATTAAAGTTACTTGCAGAACAAGTCTTAAAATTCTATTTGGGAATCAATGATGTGTTACTTCTAAAGTTTACGATGAGATATATTAAAATAGCTCCCCTAGGAAGTGGAGTCATGATGCTGAAACGTGATATCTTTAATTGGAATACACTCTGCAAAGATATGCTAGCCTAAACAAATTGCAGATATTTTCTTTGTTTATATATCCAATAATACAACTAAGCACAGTGTTCCAACATCTTGCTAAGTTTTCCTCATCGTAGGCAACACGACAGCCATATTATTATTCAGCTGATAATAACTGAATAATTAATTGTCAATATTTAGGGCCCTTGTAAATTTATTTGTCCACAAGATCAAGATATCTAATAATAATAATGATTTTTCGATTGAATGTGTTTCTTTAATATTGCTGGAAAGTGTAGCCAAAATTTTCAGAAGCCCTTGGTGTTGCTAAGTATTAAGCTCATAATAATTTTTCTCTATTATTATCATGGATATGTACCTGTCTTTGAATTCCTCTGAGTCTAGAACCATAGTTTGGCTCTGCTATGTATGTTTGCAGTGCTACAAACATAATAGCAAGGCCAGCAATAAGTGATTTCTACAGTTGACAAATAACTACACATCCCACCCCTTCATAAACAAATGTAAGTTATTAAATTGATACAATAACAAATTGAAATTATGTATAAGCTAATGTAATAAACTCTACAATTCGCGATGCTAGCTTTAGGGACAGCCATCACAACAGTATTATTGTCACTCAATCTTTATCAATTCATACAAACTCGTAGCACAACTGAATAACGTGATATGATACATAGATAATGTGTGCATAACAATGACGATTATTACCAACAAAATGAAGTCTCTAACAGCTAATAAATATTGACACAGTCACTAAAAAAGTCACAGGAGAACACCACTCCATTGTTATTAATGCGCAGTGGTCCATAGCAGCCAAATGTGGTAATGTACTTGCCGTCTTTGGTGAACACGACTGTCTTCTTTAAGTTTACGTCAGCCACATACACATAGCGACAAAACACATGCACCATCCATGGTGCTTCCAATACCGTGACTTTATTCTGGACACGATTAAAAGTGTTGAGGATATTTCCTTTCATGTTGAGGACAAATATTGTTTTGTCAGCATTGCTGACATACAGGTTTCCATGGGGATCAGGGCACATGTGGCGTAATGTAGTCTTACTGGTTGTAGAGATGTGCCGGACAAAGTTCAGATCTCTGTCATACACTGTAATCTGACCTTCGTTGCTACATTCAGTGACAAGTATGTGGCTAGGGCTAGGGCTAGGGCTAGGGCTAGGGCTAGGGCTAGGGCTAGGGCTAGGGCTAGGGCTAGGGCTAGGGGGTGAGAATATTTAATGAGTGTGGGAGTTTATTGTAAGTTGTGTGAGAGAGAGCTTCTAATTTTCTCTAAACATTATGTAAACCTTTTAAATGTATCCAGTTTTGTAAGATCTACACACATCCCATACACACCACACAAACACACACCAATGAAACCTAAAATACGGCTGCAATAAGGGGAAAAGGAAGTAAGATTTTCAAAAGAGTATGAATTATATAATTGTCCGAGTGCTTATATATTTGAAGGTAGATGAAGTGGATATAGATAATCAATTGCACTTTAGCCCTTTTAAAAAATGCAGCCCTGCTTAGTATTAATTCTTACCGTCTTTTCTTGTCAATAATGTCACATGACTCTTAGGATGACTAAGGAAGACAGCACTGCAAGACAGGAAGATTGGCTTATGTGGGAATGAAGTTGTCATGACTCTGGTAATGGCTGGAGATATTGACACTGTTGCCTCACCCACCACAACGTATGGTGGACTCCTCAATCCTCATACAATTCCATTGCTTCATTCACATTTGCTGCACCAGCCACAGTATCATCCACATAAATAGATTGGTGCAGGAGGGTGACTAGGTCAGGCATGAAATTGGAGAACTGCTTTAGGGAATTGTCTATTGTGGCATTGAGCAGGAATGGGCTTGAGGACACTCCGAATACAACTCAAGAGATTCGAAAAACCTGGATGTTTAGAGGCCCGTAACCGCAAATTGACTGTTTTTGCTATGTCTTTATATTTCTTTTTCTGTGTACTGTGGGCTTACTTTGTTATTACAGATGGAATGAGCACCAATAGAGGACTCCAGCAAACCAAATTTGAAGAATGAAGACCCGTCTGGGACGGCGATACAGCTCTGCACACCGGCTACTATTCTGTGTTATTTCGAAGCGGCCGAAGGAACTAGCGTGCTCATTTTTTTTCCAGAGGTAGCTAGCGGGCTTCTTCGCAACATTACAGAGCCATATTTCTAATATCTATATTCTTTTTTTGTAAATAGCAAAATTTTCGTGCCGTTTTACTCCTGCGTTATTCTAAAAAAAATTCTCTGTAACTTTATTCTAAGAGGGGTATGCAGCTTGTGCGCAAAATTTGGATTCAATTCAATGATACAATTCCACGAAATATCGATTTATATTTTCAAGTTCACTACTGCTACGCTATTTTACCCCGCCCCCCCATAACGTTGAGCTCCGCGAAAAAAACCCGAAAGTATAATAGAAGGATGTTATTTGAGGTGACTGTTTCAGACTAGTACACTACAGTTATAAAGTTATAGCATAGGTTCCAAGTGCCACGAAAGCTCCGTGGCAGTCACGGAATTTTACTCTATCAATCTGCCACGCACGGAAGTTCTGATTGCCTATTGTCTGCCACGGAAATCCCCCTATCAGAAACCACAGTTTACTTAATACCTAGCTTTAATAGAAAACCATACTCTATCAGCAAAACCATACTCTCTATCAGCAAAACCATACTCTCTATCAGCAAAACCATGCAGCGTATCCATGTAGGCCCTCATGATGCAATTCCACACAACACTTATACATATCAAATTTTGATTTCTGATCTTGAATACTTCTTTCTTGGTAGTACTGGCAATGGCAGAGTGTTTCCCAACCACCTGCTCCTAAGAAAGCAAAAAAAAAAAGGAAAGACAAGGCTAACTCATTTTTGATAATAAGTGGATAGAACATATATTATAGTTGATGTCTGGACTTTTGAATATTCCTTGCTCAAATGCAGAGGCAGAAAGGGGCTTCTCAGTGCTGAGGAAAGTCCATACTGACAGAGGGCCAGTCTTAGCCACTCTACTATTATTAGCTTGCTGAGAGTTATGATGAACAATAGTGATTGCTGCTTTGACACTATAATTATCAGATGAATTGATTACAAAATGCAAAAAAGCTACAATCATTCTCCAAAATGAATCAATATAACAATAGTCATTGTCATTAATTATATTCATAACATTAATTACATGAAGGATGTGGTCAATTGAGTTGATTTAATTAATGGGTGTGGTTTGTCACTGATTTCCATTTCTCAAACTTGGAACCTATGTTATAGCTCGGGACCCGTTTGTCCTCCTGCTTCGCGGTAATTTGTAGATTTTTTTTTGGCGCCAAAGTTAATTGATCCGCGTAGAAATTGAGAGCTGGCCACGCGTGAATAGATTGCATGCGAGGGTTGGGTTACGGGCGGTTCTGCGGTATTATACTGAATGGTTAAACGACCACAGGTCCTGGTGGCAGGGCACCCTTAAAGCTGGGTCCCAGTAAACAGGCATTCACTGAGAGATGGTCTCCAGCAGTGGCAGTGGATGCCTCCAGTAACTACTACAACTTCTCTACCCTATTGAAGTGGCTGATACCCCTGAACAATGGAAAATTGGAGACCCTCCTTCTGATTCCCCTACAAGCAGTCCTGAATATCCAAAGAGAATGTAGAGCAGTAGCGAAAGGAATTTATGTCCCCTACTCAAGAGAGGCAGCAGTCAATGGAGGAAGAGACACAGATTAGCTGCTATCGCACTGAACCACAACTTAAAAAATAATTTACAACTTCAGCTTCATAACTTTCTCTATGTAGTTTAGTGTAGTTAAACGGGGTTAACAAGGGCTTAGCCATTGCGAGGGGTGGGGGGTGGGGTAGGCAGAAGGACTGGGTAGCGCAGCGCAGATACAAGCTTCGTGGGAATTTGTAATGAGTGCAACACATTAATAACACATTAATAAGGAGTCACTTCAGATACGTCCACCATCACAAATTATACGAGGAAAAACTGTCGTACACGCTTTAATTAATAAGAAGTCACTTCAGATGCATACATTGTCACAAATTATGAGGGAAAACTGTTGTACACTCTTCACTATGCATACATCGTCACAAATTATGAGGGGATACTGTTGTACATTCTATAATTAATAAGAAGTCACTTCAGATGCATGTACTGTCACATAATATACGAGTGGAAACTGCCGTATACTATTTAATTAGCTAGAAAATTCATTAACATATAATGTTACAGACCAATTACAAACTTGGACTGTTTTAAAATGGTCCAGCCATTTTAAAACGGGCCAGACCGTTTTAAAATGGGCCAAACCATTTCCAAACCTCAGACTGTTTTAAAACAGGCCAGACCATTTTAAAAAACAGGCCAGACCACTGGCCAAACTATTTTAGAACAGGCTGGTCAAACTATTCAAACCATTTCGAAGGGTGTCAAACCCTTTTTAAAAGAATCAGGTCATTCAAACGAGTCAGATAGTAAACCTGGCAAAAAACAAAATCAAACTGCTAAATGTAAATAGGGCAGTTGCCAAAGCACCCAAGACACAGAACTCTTGTGTGTTCATAAATATTTTTTTCTGAATAGAACTATTTTAAAAAATTGAAATAAAACAGATAGTCTTTTAAAAAGTTCGTTAATCTAAACTTCACTAATCCAAGCAATTTGGGCATGCCAATCCTATTAAAAACACACTTGATCGTTTGTATGTGCATCTGTCTCAGATTTTGTTAATGCTCTAATAGATTGATAAACTGTAGCCTTTCCTATAACTATAATGGTATGACTACTCTGTATTCCTGCACTAGTTATTTGTGAGTGTGAGAGCTTTTTTTAATTTTCATTTAAAAGAAGTTTATTGCGAGGTCTTTTCAGTTACATTCTTTTAAGTAGAGGGACAAGTGTAAGGTTGGTCGCAGTCATCTAGGGTGAAAACCTATAAGATAGGCAAGGTCATTCAGTAGACATGGCTATGTTCTCATGGTCAGACAAAAAAGGAAAAAAAAGACAGGTAAGTACACAAATAGCAATGTGAGAAATGCATAAATATGTAATGAGTTTTTTCAAACTAAACATTTCACAAATTTGAACTCCCTCTTGGTCCCACTAAATACAAAGATCAACAAACAACAAGTTAGATGTTAATGAATTATGTTGCTCAGAGTAATCTCTTTTTCCAGCTAGATCTGTGCACAACAGATTCATTACAGAAAGGTCACTAAAAATAAGGGGAAATATATTACGTCTATGGAATTATGAAAGGAGAGTTTATTTCTCTTTACCAACAATGGAGTGATATGATCTAAATCAGGCTATTATGCCTGTGGCAGAAATTGTTCGCTGCCACCTGAGTTGTCACTCGAGTCCTAGTACGTGGAGGTTGTCGTGGTTGAGGGCCCGCCTGTAACCGACGTAGCTAGTCACCCAAGTTTTCTGGTTAAACAGTTTAGCTTGTGAGTTATAACCAAAAAGACAGACTGCCCAGAAAGAGCAGAACAGCCATATATACAGAACTGTTCTGGACTAAAGGAATGTAAAATATAGTGTAAATAGATGACTGAGACATATTTGAGAACTGCAGGTGAACATGGGATAGTGACCAAACAGATAACAAACATGGATATATCCTAACAAACTGTCTGAAGTTCTAGTGAGTGGATTCCACTATTGCTGGGAATCCACCACAATGCCCATAACCACATTCTTTTATTTACAAATTCAAACTAATTACACAGGACACATTAAATTAAAGGAAAAATACATTTTTTCTTTTTACTCTATGTGTCATATTAGTATAATCATCTGAAGTCCTGCTTTTCCGGCTCACTTCCATCAGAAAAACAACAACAAAAAAAAACTAAGAACAGAAACCGGCCTTGGTGTCTATGTCATTGGGCTATAAAATAGTTATAAACCTATAAGAATTGGTTTGTACTGCAATTCACAAACCCTCGCAACTTGAGCTTCACCCTCGTGTCTTGGGATTTGTAATCACATACAAACTCAATATTGGTTATAACAATTACACATAGTACTGGTAGCACAGTAGGGTATTCAATAAATTTAGATCACGTTGAACCACTGTATCTGTTAAGACATGAGTCAGTTAAAACAGTACGGAGTGTGTCTAATCTTTTTGACAGTCATTTAAAAACTTCACAAAAAAATGAGAAACTGCAATGTATTTTCTGTAGTTTTTTTAAATGTAAAGTAAATGTGTTTGTGATGTGTAGCTTGATAAGGATTGTACAATAAACTTGACCATAAATTAGTCATACCGCCCTAGCAGTAGTATAGTCTTAGTGTTTGCTGTTAGCTCTTGCAACATTTCATACTGCTATATGACGCAGCAAGATGTAAGGACGCAAATGCATGTAAATTAAAGCTCCATGTACTTGCATTGTGCACTTATTTCAGTTCAAATTCTAGGAACAGTGACATTATTTCTCAAAGGTGACAATGCAACACATTTGTCAGAGCGATTTAACGTCTGATCTGATCTCAATATTCTGGCTCTGGTGTGACGCTGCCTGACATGGCTACCACCATAGCTGTCTCCACGAATGTCACGTCACTGTCAGCTTTGTCTGAATCCACATCATGTGGTTGAACTTTGACACAAAGGACTGCATTCGTGGCTTCTCTAGTGGACTTTTCTCGATGAAGTATCGTGTGGTGTTTATTGTGGCATGTTCGGCAGGTGTACTTGGAGGGACAGTGCGTGTAGCCATGTCCTTCTCCTAGACAGTTAGTACACAATTGCTTCTCCCAAACAAACTTGTTTCTTTAGTCTACGTCATAGTGGGCGAAGGGTTGACACCGAACTAAGTTGTGCTTGTCTGTGCACAGAGGGCATTTGATAACTGGCGGCAATTTATTCGGCTTGCTCTTGGCTGAGCTGTTGGCTGGTGATGTGGAAGTGATTCCAGAGGTGTCTGGTGCCATTTGTTTGACAAGTTTTCTGATGTATTTCTCGACATCTTCTACTTCTTCAGGGGTCAACTGTGGTCAAACTCTCTGTGGTGATATACTAACACAATGTAAACAGCAAGATTTCTGGAGGGTACACTTACTGTCTACTATATCCTACTATATTCGGCAAGAAGTCGAAATATCGGGTTAAGTTTTAATTAACAATATTATTGGTTGTAAGAACGAGAAAATTTGCTATTATTATAATTATTTCAGCCGAGAATGACTGAATCATTAACATAGTAATTATGCCACATCCTCATTCTGTTATGCCTTGCAGATAAATCATCTAAGGCACTTGGAAATGATTTGTATTAGAATTGTGGGTAGGGTATGGAGCCATGCTACAACTGTATAGGCTAAAATACAAACAGAACAAAAACAAAAATAAAATAAAAAACAGTCAACAGCGTAGACTAATATGTTATTATTTTGATCACTGCAGATAATTGGTGAGTGAACCACTATAAGGGATGTTTATGTCAATTATTTCAGCTGTCAATTACTTCAGCTTTTTATTCGGCTGTAAACTATAATCACTTAAATGACAACTTCTGGTACAATAAGCAAATGATGGGTAATGACATGATTAACGCAATAATGAAGAGGATGGCTGCAACTGCAGGATTGTCTGGGAAGAAAACAAACCATTCAGCAAGAAAAACGATGTGACTTGTCTCACAAAACATAATATACCAGAAACTCAAATTATTCAATTAACTGGACATAAAAATCTGCCAAGTCTCAACAATTATAAAAAGGGCTCACTAGAACAACAAAGGGGTCGGAGTACATTGTCAGGCTGGTTAGGGTATGGCCTGACCACTTTTTGGGATGACATTACATTTTCATGGAGAAAAAAAAACAGACTTTGGAGTCATGTTTATAAACACTTTCATTGCAAACAATGATCACATAAGAAAGATTATGTGTTATATTGTTACTTGCAGTGTAATTCTTTATCTTTTGATTAAAACAGTACATGTCCAGTTAAAAGTGGCACATTTCATTACATATCTCTGTGTACTGGCCACACCCATGACCACACCTTTTCTTGGCCTGACCACTAAAATGGATCTTTCTCCAGCTCTGTATGTCTTGAGCTCATACAGGTAGCCTGATCCTTCAATTTCTAGTATTTCATCAAGTGGTACTGCAAATCAAGACTTGACGACTCAGTCCCTGCTTGCTGGACCAACACTCATTGGTTGTACAATCAATATTGGCTTCCCTACAGCAACACAGATACCAAGTTTCACAATGTCCACAGCATCTAAAGACACACATTAATAATAATGATAATTCACTAATAGATAAAAGAATAACACATACAGTATAGGTATGTCGAAATGATGTATTTTTATTTACCATGAAAATTTTATTGTGAAAACAGAAAAATTGGAATTAACCCCAAGGGGATGCAATAACACTTTAGAATGCCAAAGGGGATGTAATGGTAAAATATTGGGGAAGTTTGATTTGTATTAATCTCTATGGGAGTACCTGAGTTCAGTACATGATAATAATAATTATTGTCACTATAATTGTGGGGCTTCCCACAAGAGAATGAAGAATAAAGAGCATATCACACATTGCATAATCACACCTGTAACTTACCTAACTGCTCTAGAACATTACTAGCTAGTGTGCTCTCACCTAATGAGCACAGTCAGTGCCGTGTTTCTTTTTATGTTACACTTGTGGATGGACGGCCATATAATATTTAACTATCCCATCATATCTTCAATAAGTCTTTGGTTGTAGTTACCTTCACACATCTCATGCATGTTGCTCCTTTATATACATCTGAGCATTGCAGGAGTATTTGATTTAGTTACTGCTGAGGGTGCAGTATCAGCTATAATATAGATCGACTCTGGTGGCACTTATGCATTTCTGAGGGCAGTCCGAGTAGCTATAAAGCCTACATCCTCAAACTCAAAGGTGCCCCACAATTTTATTATTATTATCGTTATTATTTTATTGTTGTTATCATTTTCATTATTATTTTTAATTTTGTTGTTATTGTTAATTATGGCAATGGTAACAACAAGAACAATTATAATTATATGATAATATGCAAATCAACAATGGAATGCTAGTAAATAACGGCAATGTTTACAAAAATGTTATCAACAATAAATGAATGCTGTTTGGTAAGTAATAACTCTTTCTCTCTTCAACTTATTGACACTGAAAGAGAACACAAGAAAGTACTATAGCTAGACAAATTTTACATGGAGTCCAGGCATGCGCGCTCGCTGTGCGCGAGTTTTTCGCGAATTTAGTCCGGTCCGTGGGTCTGGTCCGTCCGTGGATGGATTTAGTCAGACCCACTTACACGCGTGGGTCTGAAGCGCGCAGGTAGGTGGAACCGCTTGCTTTAATTAGAGCGTGCTTTAATTAGAGCGTGCTTTAATTAGAGCATGCTCTGCCAGTTCTAAATAAAAGGATGCTGAAGTGCCCTACGCGGTAGTGCGGAATTGAAATTATCGAACTCCTAACCACAATGTTCGTGTTAACTTTGGTCCTTACTTTGGCTGCTTCTTTAGCAAACGGTATTTCCCAGTCCCTTTTCTTTTTCAAGATTTTTGTACGTTATGTGGCTACTTTAAGTTGTTTTATTGACACCACTGTAATTTAGGTGCTGGCATAGGCAGTTGGACTGGTCAGTCTTCCTCAAGTACTCTACATAGCATCAGTGGAACTGTCTCATTTTTGGACAACAAAACAATACTACTCGAAAATTTCAACTTTGATGGACTTGGCCCTGGTGAGTTTACAAAAATTGAGAGATAGCCAAGTATTAATCTATATTTTTGTTGGTGTTCAGAGGTTATTCTTTATTATTACCCTATGGGAGGACCACAAACTGGTCCCAATGGTGTCAATATCACCAATCGATTCAGGTAAAATAAACAATAAAAATTATATGTGAATGACAAATTATAGCTATGCATGAATTTGAATTTTAGATCAACTTTGAGATTTACAAGGGCATTTTTCAATGAAGCAGTGATAGGTGTTATGCCATCGGGGAAGACAGTCTGTGACATTCAGACTCTCACTATCTGGTGTGCTCATGTTGACGTAATCTTTGCTCAAATTGTCGTCAACCAAAGTGAAGTATTTGTAAGTTGTGGGAAGGGCTTATTTACATCAATGAGTTTAGTGATTATAATTTTAATGCAAATAATATTTTTTATTAGGAAAGCGCGGAGTCAAACAACTGCGTACTGCGGGTAAGTCCAAAAAGCATTCAGCCCATAGAAATTGGTCAACTGAATAGCAACTGTCAATTCCTGTAAGAGCTTCAATTTTACGTTGTTTAATATTATTGTTTTAGAATTCCAGCTCCAACACTTTTCCAAACATGCCACCCTCTGTGTATCCAAACTGTGTTCCATTCTCTCCACAACTGGAAGTCTCGTGGAGTGTAGACCAAGACAACAAAGAGGTGGACTTCCTCATTTGCGGCTGCCGCTCCACTCAGATGTAAGCTGACAGTGCGCATGTACTACAATGCATCACTGAAAAATGTTCTGAAAATGACCTGATCAGAGGCTCAGCTAGCTCACTAGAAAGGGGAGGGGTAGTGGATACGAAATCAAGACAATAATTATTCTATTTAATATAATGTAATGTAAGACTTATTGCAAAATGGTATTTTATTATAATTATTCCTTAATATCTTTATGTACATGTTAGACTTAAGCAAGAATTTAAATATATTTCAGATATACTTGATCGTAAGCAACTGTTTAGTCTCTTGAGTGCTGAAAAGTCTCTGTAGCACGGGCAGATGTTGGAATTTTCGAATTTATACAAAGACACATTTGCATTGAAGGAGGTAGCATGTTGTGTGAATACATTGTGTCAGGCTACATTGTGTCAGGCTACATTCTGTCAGGCTACATGGTTCATGTATATCCACCAAAATCATACTCCAGTATTTGAAATGCGCACTAAACATGCAGGTAAAACAAGTTTGACTAAATGCATTGTGTAAACTAAACCTACTTTTGTTTAATTTTTTTATTCCAGTCAATACAAAGTTACTATAAAAGTGGAAAAAGGCTTAGCTCCCTCTTCTGTAATAGATGGGGGGGCTGGAGCCCCTTCCCTCCCCCTCCCCCCTGTGGCTATGCCACTGTATATAGTATAAACTTAGGCCACAAGTTTAATAGGGTTTTGATAAATATCTGTAGGATCCACACACCTATGCCCTTTTGCTTCTTTTAGTGTGAATGCTAGCTTGTGTTGGTTTGAAAACACTGAATGTAATGAATTTGAGAAATGTGGGAAAGATTTTGAAGCACATCACGAGTCCACTTTATGTCTTCTATAGCACTATTAGTGTACTTCATCAATTTTTTTTATTCTTTCATTTGTATCTTTGCAGGGTAAACCAATACATGGGATTCGGACTTAGTGGGCGATCAGACTCCACCTTTATGGTAGGAGCTGATGCCACTATAACATGGGTGGACATCACCACAGGCTCTCCTAATGCTGTGGATTACTACATCACTGGAAGATCTCAGGTGTGCTCTTGCAATAGGTACCACAGCTATCTCAAACAGCAAGATAGTATGAGTGTTTGTCATATTTTCATTATGTTCCCAGGTGCGGATCCAGTTGTAATGGCAGGGAGGGGCCCTAATATATTGAGGTCAAAACTATGACATTTATTAAAGTATTATAAATGATTTGGACTTGGCTTTGATTAAGTGCATAAATTGGCATGGAGTTGTCCTATGAACTAGCTAAATTGCCTATATTGTATCCTTGTACATTATTGGTTTAAAAAAAACTTAAACCACCCACCCAGATCCTCCCCTGATTCACGGTCTTCACCAATCATAAATGAATTTTTTTTGCAGTGTCGTGGTGGAACAGGGGTGTGTCCGGATACCCTCATCTCAGGATCCACATGTTCTGACGATGTTCGCACTGGCAGTGTGACGGGAGGCTATAGAGGTGGAATGCAGTGCGTAGCTTTCTCAAGGCCATTTATTACCAGTATGTTACAATATAATTTTGTAATACTCATGCACATTATTGACCCATTATACTATTACTCCTTTTAGGCGACTCGGCATGTGACACTAATTTTAATGTATCAAATCAAAATCAGTTTATAGTGTGGGCAATAGGAGGACTGGGAAGAACAGCCTTCATTCATTTCGAGAGAGCCAATCGTAAGTTAATTGTAAACAGGCTGCTATTAACAAAATGGCTTTTAAAGTAATGTTGTTCAATTTTCCATTGTAATTCATAAAACTGAACTGTAAGTTTGTGAGCACTTGCAATAGTCCTTATTTGCATTAAATTATATTCAAAGATTTCCATTGTGTTGTTATTAACCAGGTTTATGCCTGCATTAGAATTAAGTGACCATTGAATTGCAATGTGTGGAGTATTCACCCATGTATTTCCAAGTGAACTATGTAAAGTACTTTATAATAAATGGTGCACTCCATTAGCTTTTTTTAACCCTCACCGCGCATGCACGAGAGGGTTATAGTAGTCGTCCTGTCTGTTTGTCTGTCTGTCTGTCACGCTCTGATTTTGGAGATTACTGACAATTAACAGTTGATTGAGGTATGTATGAACTTACTCAGGACGAAGATTTAAGACCTTTTATTGTACTACTTTTTTTAATTTCGGGCTAATCGTTGAGAAAACATGAAGCTTTCAAGTCCACGTAGGTATCCAGCTTCTTGGGCAACGCCCCCTAGCATCACATCATAATCACGTGAGCAAATAATTTCTGCAGCCAGCAGTGTAGTTCACTTTATGCTCAGGGAAGTTAACGGTAGTTGAAAAAATGAAACTTCGCGTTGTAAATTTATACAGGTGGGTGTTTCTGGCTAGTTTAGCTTCTTCTCTTATGAAGACAGCGTTTCCATGTACCATTTTCATTGGTCGAGCTATTTTGATACCTCATTAAAAATAGCTAACAGATTAATTGCTTGTTCAAAGAGATTATATTGTAATAGATAGGTAGTGTTTAATAGTGCGAGGGTTCACACCTTTGTGCTTCATTTTATACAGTAAGTGTTTTACAACACTTTTGAATATTGACATTACTGTAATTAAACAGTTAAATTCATGCATAGCTAGCTATATATGGTTTAATAATATCATTTGCCAATTGTAAAAAGTCTATTATACATCTATAGCTGACTCCCCACCCATCCATCTTGGAAGGGAGCCAAAGGATGAGTGCACATCATCCAGTATTACATGCTCCACCTGCCCGTTATTCGAGAATAGTATGATGTCTTTTCCAAATGATGCCACTCTAAGAGTCTACATTGGACCCTCTGGTCAGGAGAGAGGCTACATGGGAATTACAGGTACACACAAAAATGCATCAGCTAATTAAGTTTATCTGCTAATGATGTGTATCGTGAACATTTTAAGCACAATGTGGTCTATTTTATTAGGGCGTCCTGGATGGGGAATAGCTTTGTACATCAACGGTACATTAATTCCTACATTGGAAGTTCAAAGAGGTCGTACATATACTTTCATCATTGAAGGAGGGACAGATTCCCGGAATCTGGCCCAGTTCCATCCGATCTATATCACAGACTCTATCAGTGGAGGTCGACTCAGAAATGAACCTGCGGAAGTTAATGTGAGTCATTGGCTAAAATAAACTTTAAAAATACAATTAATGAGCCTCTACAAAATTCTATCAAATATAATAGTGCTTTATGATTAACTTAAACATCAAATGAATGATTATAATTGTTTTAAGTGCAAAACTGCATGGTGTTTTGATCACTTAGGTTTTAACACTTAGCTATAGTTGACTTTCAATTAAATGCATAGGTGCTTTTTATTTGGTCTATCGTATTCTAGAAAATTACTGCTTGTTTAAGGGTGCTGGCACACCGCCTACGCACCGCCTACGCATGCACCCATGCAAATCCATTAACTAAATCAATTATGTTGCTATGGCCTACTTTTATATATTTCTTAAGTTTTGCAGGCTATCCTATACAGTGGACCTCACAGTAAACTATCACAGGAGCTGGCTTACCAGAAATTAGAAATCCAAAGCAACTACTATGGCAGATATAAGCGGTCACATTCTCCAACATAAATGGCAAAATATCCCGACAATTCAACTTTACAGTTGGGGGTCTCACCCTCTACGGACTCTGGAACTCACCGCCGACAAAATTACAGAAGCTTTTTTCGATTTACAATTTAGTTTTCAAATTATTCATTGTTATTATTTTTGTGGCGACCATTTCCTTAAATATATCCATTTTTGGCCGTTATTACGAAATTTCCCTCTGTAATTTTTTTTATTTTTATCTTCTGTACCTGTATTCCAAAAATAGAATGGTTCTGAACCCCCATTCCGTACTTATGGCCAGAAATAGCATGCAGAACAAGCCAATCATTCCTCGCACAATTTTGTCAATTTCAGCCCCGCCCTCCTCGGGCAGGTAAGGAATACGCGCGGATTATTGGAATGCAGTGGCTCTGAAAAGAGCCCGTTTAAAAAAATAAATAAACACAGACAACGGAATGGAGAGAAGGCGCCCGGGCTGAGCCTGAATGTGAAGTTTGTCTAGACATCCTGTTACTTTTTGTGCCACAAATATATTTACCTCTGCTATTATTGAATGCAATTGTAGGTACAAGTTCCAATGCACCTCAGCAGTACCTGCAGGATTTAGACCCCGAGTCCACAAGTGTACCACCAACAACGGGGGAAGTGTTTGCTTCATATGTGTGCATGCCTGATCTTTCAGGGGAACCTGCACTGACTGGTGCAGATGGACTTGTGCTGCTTACTGGGACAGACAGACCTACGCTGAATTGTGCATATGAACCTGTGCTTGCTAGCACAGACGGACCTGTGTTTACTGACACGGACGAACCTGTGCTTGCTGGCACAGACGAACCGGCATTCATTGGCACAGATGGACCTGTGTTTGCTGGCACAGACAAACCGGCATTCATTGGCACAGATGGACCTGTGCTTGCTAGCACAGACGAACCGGCATTCATTGGCACAGATGGACCTACGCCCACTTCCAATTCAGGACCTGTGATATTACATCTGAGATACCAATAATAAACCTGACACAAACTTTTTTATCTCAATTTTGCAATTTTTTTTTGTAAAAAATATAGTTACATTATGTACTACAACAGGAGTCAATAATTCCTCAGATGTGCAATTGAATATTTAGGATTTGGCCAGTAATTTTGTCAGATGACAGACAGTGTATTGTTAGTTGGTGTACAATTAGCTAAGGTAGCTAGAACTATTTTTTTTTGTGTATCAACTTCTACTGGGATTACATCTTTTCTTGTGCCTAGCAGCAAGAAGTTGCTGTTTCCTCTTTGTTCCTCTGACTCTTCTACTAGCCATTGGCCACAACTTGATAACCCACCACCAAAGAGAGACCTGCCAGAATAAAACCAGCCCTGAAATAAAACCCAGGATCCAGATATATAACAGACCACAAGGGGATTGCGTAAGAATATAGATCGAGTAAGATTGCTAACTATATTACCACCAAAGGAAGTTGAAGGCTGGAATTCCGTGCGAGTGTTTTTTTAGGCTAGCCACGAACTACAACTCGTGGTCTGGGAACTCAATTAACAGTGCACGCGCGTTGCTATGTGCCAGCACCCTTAATGTTTTGTATAATATGCTGCTATGTCTGTGCCAGAATGTTAAAATCTGTTGTTTCATACCACTAGACTAAACATATCAGCCTTGAATCCTTATAAATCAACTTTGTTTAACCATAAATCACACTGATTAGTCAGGTGTTGCTGTCCCTCATAAATATTGTACCTTTACATTAATTTGTATGGAGACATGAGGCAAAGGAAAGGCAGGGCCTTTATATAATGGGAAGTAAAGAATCTCCAACTCTATTGGCTGCCCACTGATGTGAATCAAAAGATTATAAGATAATTTTTATATTACACGCAGTAGGCAATTTTACAAAATTCAAATACAATTATATTATATATAATTTACAGAGTGAAAGAGTTTTTGCTGGCTTCAATGGTAATAATGCCACTGGAGGTAAGTCAGTAAGAATAATTACTCATTGTAAGCTTTAAAGTTTTGACTGAAATATACAGTGGGGCGACTCTGTGAGAGACAAGAGAGTCCAGAGGCTACAAGGATTCGAGAGACATGTGGTTCTTCTAAGTCTGCATATGAGGAAGCTCTCTCTCGTTCTAACCTGACATGTGCCCCAGGAGAACCTGGAATTCTTCGCTGGACTCCCGATGAGAGCACTCCTGACACTGTCTTCTACCAGGTTAGAATGGAAGCTTTATATTTGAGAACATTGCAAAGATTAACGCTACCTGAAAAGAGTCCATTGCTGACAACCATGTCAAATAGCTGAATTAGAGTTGACGGAGAATTAAAAGGAGTGTTTGGAATTTAACAAACTCTGAAAAAATGATTATAACATTATTACAGGGTTTGGGAAGCTACTGTGAGGAATTAATTACTTCTGTTGTATGTACTATTAATTATTAAGAATATTCTTCCTTTTAGTGTGCCACACATCGCAATCTAGGATGGAAAATACTGGTCCGTGATGAGATACAAGTAAAGACCACTGGTCAAGTATCTGGTGGGATAAAGACCACTGGTCAAGTATCTGGTGGGATAAAGACCACTGGTCAGGTTTCAATCATCACACTTCTTGGTGTCATGCTATTTATATTGTCATCCTTATTACTTTTTTAGTATCGATTCATTCATTTTATTACTTCCGAATGACTGACTTGTAGATCATTTGCTCTGGCTATATCAGTTTAGCTACTGTTTTAATTATTGTGTGTGCATCCACCACCTTGCTAACATTTTTTCTGTTTTTTTTTTTTCGTTTTTGTTTTCTTGGTTGCTGTAAACAACTTCATGGTGCTAGCTAGCTAGCTAGCCGAGAACAAATTTTATGCTAAATGTATATTAATTATGCCAAAAAGACAATATTGTTCAAATAGCCAAGTCATACACATTCGCCAATTCGAGTAAAATGGTGTACTTACAGTGAGCGACGCTGCCCAAGCAATTTAGTCCAGCAGATAAGAAAAATTATTGTGACAGAGTGGACCAAAGCATGAAACTTGGTATGCACGTTTGGTTTGGCATATATAACAGTATCAGAAGGGGTGCCAAAAAAATAGTTTAATTAAAATTAAAAAAATAAAGTGTGAAATTTACATATAAATTGTTTATTATAATGTATTGTGGTTTAATACTTTAATGTTAATGATTAGGAGTCACCAGATATTACAGGCAGCTAGACTGTTTAATAGAACTAGCTACCCTGATAGCTAGCCAGGTGTAGCAAGTTTCAGAGAATTTATTTCAGTAGAATAAAACCACAATATTTCGGCTTGTGGAGCCTTCTAGTGGTTACTGAACTGAATGAGGGTGACTGAACAAGGAACTTTGTATAAACAGATGATACAGAACATGAGATCATTGTGTGGTGGGGCACAGCCCCTGGGAATGTTAGTGCAGGTCACAGGTGAACGTCTTGGTCACTGTGCAATTAGTGTCATGCTGTAGGGTATGCAATGGATCCCCAGATACATCAGTAATGCATGAGGTGTGAAATCCAAGACCTTGGGGATTAAATGTGTCCTTACATAGTAGAACATGTTCTTCCTTTATCACACTAACAATACTTATTACATGGTGACCATGGACTCCTCCTATGTAAGGTGGAGCCATAGCATGATCCCAAGTAAGTATCAATTCTTGCCATACTAATTGCAAAGCAACTGCAGTCTCTCTATATACCATTTTTCTTGTGTCTGAACTGATTCTTATGCAATTTGTATTTAAATATATGCCATAGGTTAAAAAATAGGTGGAGGTTGTGATCCTGTGCAATGCTAGTGTCGTGAGTGATGCAAAGGGTCAGATATATGTGAAAGTCGTCATGGGAGCTATGAAATTAATATAGTGAGATGTGCAACTGACCAACTGATAAACGTAGACTGCCATGTGTTGTGCAGGTAGTACAATGATGTGTTAAATAAGGTTTATGTAGTTAGTAATTCCACTGCACATCCCGCCACCACACTGAATGCATAGCAACTGCATGGCCTTCCTACCTAATGGTATATTATATACCTTACAGCACGACTTTTTGTACATGTATCTCAGGATATGGAATGTGTGCAATTGAATCTAATGCATCTATAAGTAGAGGCCATAGTCGCAATAGCATTCCCTCGATGTGTAACAGGTTCTGATATTCTTTACTCCGATTTTACACTTGCCAAGTTAATATACTCATGTTCACTATTGCTGCCTTTTACTTATTTAGCAAGATTTGCAGGAGTTGCAGCACTCTCCCAGGCTGGTTTAAACACTAAATTGAAATTTAACTTGGTAATCACTTTACCAGGATTAGTCTGATAAAATATATGACAAAAATCTTGCCAGTGAGACTTGAGTGAGCGAAAGAAGCTTGTATCAAGGGGTTGACATTCGTGTGTAGTATGTGGTGGCAAGTATAGCATGACTGCACTTCAGTCACGAGCATGCTGAATTGTACATGGCTCAAAATGGGAACTGTGTCCATCAAGCAATAGGAGAAGTGGGCGTCCAGATGATGCATTGGGTAGAAAATGATCACTGAGCCAGAACTTGAACAATTCTTGATCTATCCAGCCATTGTCACTAACAGCAAAACGCGAACCATTCACACCATTCACAGAGTCCATAATAAATTTATTTGTTTTCCAGAAAAAATAATGAAGGGTGGTATGACTTGTCCTGTAGGGCTACCACATCCAATCACTGTTACTTGTGACTTCTGGCCTGATGTACGATAGCGAACCTTTTTCTGTCCCTTTTTTGCTACTATTCTAGGTGGAGGAGGACAAAGAGGCATACCTGTATCATCCATGTTATAGACAGATTCAGGGTGCTTGTCAAAACCATTGTCATCCAGTGTTTTCTTCAGCAATTCGAAGTAGTTTTTCATGTTTTCTTCATTCATGGCATCCATCCTTACTCCAGCCGTAGAATCACCCATGCGAAGTTGAAGGGATGAGTTACGTTTCATAAAATTATGCCACCAGCCCCTACTGACTGAAAGTGCTTTCAGAGACCCTTTTTGCCGAAGGTATCTCAACTAAGCAAAGGACATCTCTACGAGTCTTTCCATACCCAATGTTAGCAGCACTTATAAGATAATCTGCAAGACCTTGCTCTTCATCTTTTGTCAAGTATGGCTTTGGACTGGGGTTGACGCCATGTGTCAATCTTCCACTAAGTCTGTCCTTAAGAGTACTACGAGGAACCTGGTAGTTATCAGCTGCTTCATTCATTGAAAGCCCATCATTTATAACGGCCTGAATACCCACCATCTGATCATCCGACCATTTTTTTCTTTTGCTGTTTCGGTTGACCTGTGTGGACGGGCTAAACCTAGATTGAAGTTATGGTCGCCTGAATCCTTTGTATTTCTTATTGGCCATTCTAAAAATAAAAATAAAAATAAAAATCAATCAACGTAGACACAAGCATAGTAAGAGGAAATATCTAAACATCACAGTTTCACAGAGAGGGGCAGTCTCTTGAATCTCTATCCCCAGCTAAGTTTACCCTCTCAGAATTTTTTTCATTAATTTGATTAAAAATTTCCCCCAATGCTCCCACCTGAAGTTAACCATTTAGTGCATAGGACCACACAATAATCAGTGTGAAGTGAATATTGTTTATGTGTATCATATAGTTTGTACACAGTGTACTTGTTGAATATTATGGTACTCATAACTAAATGTTTTGACCTAGTCTACTGGAGAAGTGGATTTGATCAGTATGCTATTAAATTGATTATATTTTTTCCTTAGGTGATGGACCACTTCCTACCAGTGTGTCTATCGAATGTGAGGCAAATGACCATAGTAATGATCAAAGGAGCATTGTGAAGAAGATTTAGGGAAATTTGATTAGGTCATATATTGTGAACGGCTAAGGCAATCAAACTAGATGCTGATAAAATGTGTTAGTTCAAAAACAGTTTATTTTTTATGGAGGCCGCATTGTGCTCTATTTTCTTGTAAATGGTTTCATATAGAAAAATGTTTATCCCAACTGTCCCCAAACTAAGTGCAGTCTAATAAACAATAGAACTTCAAATCTATGGACTGACTATAAACCAAAAAAAACAACAACAGGAAACAAAATTCACTCATTTGTCTTTGTAATTGATATTTCAGGGTTCAAACTTTTCAAGTTACGCCTCCATTTAGTTTGACTCCTGCCATTCTACTAAAATATCCTTCAATATTTGTGGTAGTAATAATTTATTTATTTATTTGTTTATTTTATGTATTTATTTTTTTTTTGGGGGGGGGG
>WLWD01000539.1_pt1 | contig 22891 bp, 12 predicted proteins | sample 6712731 | NCBI WGS metagenome assembly WLWD01 (sample SAMN12718690, study PRJNA576275) | sponge metagenome | isolation source: marine sponge | host: Mycale hentscheli | place: New Zealand: South Island, Marlborough, Capsize Point | collected 2014-11-01
TTTGGAAAGGACCCGTGTAAGTTAGGAAGGACCCCTGTAAGTTAGAAAGGACCCCTGTAAGTGAAAAAGGTCCCCTGTAAGCCTAAGGTTACATAGGGCTTAAATAAGTAATAAAATTGGGCCGAAATAACTTATATAGGGCCTACATAAGTTAAGGGTTTTTGTTACAAAGGGTGTGCCATAATAAGTGGCATAATTAACTGGAGTTAACTGTCCCCACAAATAAATTGCAACTGAGAAAACATTTTTGGGAACATTTTAATGTTATTTTGAGCCTGATAATTTATGTACTTATCACTACCTATGTCCAAGATCTAAATGCATCAAGTATTGATTTTTTTTCTTTAAAGAGGTTTCTTTATTGGTTTCAGACTCTCAGTAGCCTAATATATCCACCATGTTTACCACCCCATTCTGTCCAAGGTCACTGAAAAGCAAATTTAATAATAATAATAATAATAATAATGGGCATGACCTGGATATACGTGATGTCATCATGCAAGTCCTCCTCTTGATAAAGAATAAACTTCATGGCCGTAGGCGTTCAACAAGTACGCACTTCCCACCACGTCACCGTCTGACAACTTTTAATTAACAGCACCGGAACCCACAGTATTTCCGGTTCAGACATACCTAATTTAGTGGTGTCCGATAAAAGTTATAGCGCTCTAGTAGTTGTTCTTTAATTCTATTCTCTCTGAAAAGACACAGCAGAAAGACTGCCACCCTTCGCTTATTGTAGCTATAGTATATACCTTCCCTACTGTGGGCGTGGTGTAGAGAAGCTGGTGCATATTGTGAAACAGCACCTTAATTGATCGCTTTAATGAATAATTGTAGCTGTAGTAATGCGAGTTCTGACTTTGTGACTACAGAATGCTGGACAATACAAGATAGAGTGGACATTGTGGATGGATCTATAACTGCTTCTGTGCTACTGGTCTTAATATTGGTCGGGTTGCCCTGGAATGCTCTTGTTTTGGTGACTATAATCAAAGAAAAGCTCTACCAGCAACCTTCTGTGAACCTCCTCTTAAACCTCATTGTCACTGACATAGCTTTCTTAGTTCTGGTGGTGCCTTTACTAATAGTTACTGGCTTTGCAGGAGAATTTATACTAGGCGATTCAGACAAGACGAGGTGTCAGACTTGCCGATTGGACTTCATGACGTTTACACTGCTTTACAACTCTCTCTTTACTATTGGTCTCATGTCATTGGACAGATTCTTCTACATCTACAAGCCATTGCAGTATGATCGAATTGTATCAAAAAAGTGGATGATAGTGCCAATATTATTGGCATGGATTTTTAGTTTAACAATCGGGGCTACTTTTCTGTTTATCCCTGGCATCGAGAATAACAAGTTCCAAGCAGTATTTCTATCCTGTGTTTCCGACATAAATTTTACTTTAGTTGTGGTTATTATAGTAATTGGATTTGCAGTCCTGGTGGTTATTTTTATCACAAATGTCTTGATTATTCGCATAGTTTTAAAGAATCTGAAGCTTATCTACTTGAAGAGAAGGTCAACTATAGGCACAACAGCAGAGGATTTAACACGAAGAGAAATTAGAACACGAATCAACAAAACTCGCCATGCAAAGCAGTTGCATTTGTTTAGAGTATTTGGAGCATTAATGCTGTCATACATCTTTACTTGGCTGCCATACATATCTGTGCTAGTGGCACTTATTGTTAAAAATTTCGAAAATGTTCCTCATACCTACATCACTGTGAGCTTCATACTATTTTATAGTCAAGCTGTCATTCATCCCGTGTTGCAGACCGTCTTTATTGCAGATGTGCGACGACCTTTGAAGAAGTTAATCAAGAATTCTATTTTTTGCTTGAAGACATCACATAATAGCTCAGATTTAAAAGATAGCCATGACACTCACTGCTGTAAAAGTTGTTTCTTTTGTATGGCCATTAGTGAAGCTGTGCTGCCTCAAAGAAGTGAAAACTAAGGAAGGCAAAACAAAACAAAACAGAAATCACAACTCTATAAATTTGAAATTTTAAACATGTAATATGAGTCATACTCAGGTATATGTATTGTATTTCGTGTAACTTTAGAAATCACAAAATTACAGTAAGGTCATTGCACAAGTTATATTTTCAGAATAAGTAAATTTGATCTGTTAGTGCTAAATATTGTAAAGACGCTCTAATCATGTTGGACTGTCAGCTAGCTACGGTAGGACTCGTTCGTTATGTGAACAAGTTGGGACCAAGAGGTGGTAAGTAACTGAAATGTTCAGTATCTGTGTTCATGATTCAACTGTTTACCATAATTACACTATTATCTAACCTCATCTCACACAATGGTTTTTTGGTCCACATGAACGGTCAAACCAGTTACTATTCTAGTTGTCAGTCACTCTTTTTCTCTTGCTATGTTGATTGAATGATCAATAATAGTTTGTCTTCATTTGACTCTTTGTTTTGAGTAAAGTACTTATCTAGCTAGTTACTTTGAGTATGTCAGGGATAAGTTAAGCAATTATAGACTTGGATTTTGGTATCCTGGCGACGTTCCTCTCTACCTACAAACTATTGACAGGAAAGAACTCTACAAACTGAAGATAGAAAATGTATTAGAAAGCTCTAATGAAGGGGCGTGGTTGAACAATTGTTCGTGTTTGCAATACCTACTATTTGATTTTGGGTGTTCAGTTAATAAAGTGTGTTTAGATAATTGAAGTTGGATAACTGGAGTTCTACTGTACTTCATTCTTCACTTTCATTCTGTGAAGATTACTGTTAACACACTAGCTACAATTCAAGTTCAATAGTAGTATAAGGAGGTACCATTGTATAGTTTAAATTTTTCAAAATGATTTTGTAGCATTCCTTGTTCATTTATAATTAAAAAGTTCAAGCAGAATAGGATGATGATTTTTTTTTTATTGTATAGAGATTTCAAATAGCTTCTTTATAACTGTAAACTATACACTCATTTACTTAATTTTATCAAATCACATCACATAATTCTATAATAAATAGTAAATAATGACATGTCATTAGGTATGTAGCTATTGATTACGAGTTAGTTATATATTTAGGAACTTGCTAAGACTTGCACATAAGGGAAATTAAGCTTTGAACTTTACTTCTATCCATTACCTGCTGTTAGCAGCAAGAAGTGTAGTTTCAGTTGACTCGCAAAGTGATATCTGAACTAGGAGATAAATATATTAAATCATCATTTACTCAAACTTCCATTGCTGTAATGCATCTTATCAGTGTTATTACATCATATCCTTCTTGACATTAACATATTCTGGTTATCTTCTTTTCAGTTTAGTATTAGAAAAATCAGTAATTTTTAAGCAGCAGTAATAACTCTATAAAAGGCCAGTGAGCTAATTAACTGAAATCTTACTATTGACAATGAAGCCACATAGAAGTGCCATCAGAACCCTTGCTAAAACTCCTAACTTGGGTTGTTGAACAGGGCTGCCTGCTAACAAAAAAATATTGTCTACACAGTTGAGTGCTGTGACATAGCTAGCAACCAAGCAAACAGAAGTGGATAGTCAGTCATCATCTATTGGCACACACATGCCACATAGCTTCTTATTGAATGTATGATTAGATTTTAATAACAACAAGGACAACAAAATCAGCGATGATAGCTAGATCATTAAATCCTGAATCTAACTACTAAATTAAGCATTTTGTAACCACAAGATCAGTGATAGGAAAGGAGTTGTCAAAAGTGTATAGAAATCTGTATCAAGCTTTTAAATTTTGCTTTGCACTTAGACTTCAGTCTCCTCCTACATACTAAATTTCCTGTGTTTGTGTTCTGGTCTGCGCGTCCTGTAAACCGTAGGCGCCGTAAAAGTAAAGTAATTAGATAAACAGAACAATACCACATTCCTAAATAGCCCAGGTGCATGATTATGGTGGGCCGTTTGTTTCAAAATTAATTTCCGGAATTGGCGATAAATACGTAAAAAAATACCGACCCGATAAAAATATCGGTTCGGTTTCTGGAAGAATCGGCATGGTTTTAAAAAAATAATCGACGCGGTAAGGTTAGAGGGAGAAAAAATCAGCTCGGTTTGTGGAGACAAAATTTGCAGGGAAAAGCGATGAGATGTGAGAATAATATAATGGTTTGATAACTGATAGACTTGAAACCCTTTACCTGTTCGCACAATTGTATATGTACATTGTTTAATAGACTAGGATACCCTTTACCTGTTTGCACAAATATACAGACATGTAGACATGTAGATTGTTTACTAACTGCAAACGTACAGTTTACTAACTGCAACCGTACAGTTTGTCCAAAGCATTTTTCAAAAGGGCCTATACTAGTTGCATCATTTCAAATTTCAACTACTGTAGTGATGTCACCTAGTTTATATATACACTAGTTATTTGTATAAATACTGGTGGTCAGTTTTGTTATTTCAATAAAAGTTTGCTATTATAGCTATAATTAACTATTGGCTATATATAGCTAATTGATCCCAGGTTATTACATAAACAACATGTACCTGTGCAAATATGGCAAGTATAATTGCAGTATTCACATTTTAAGTGTTTTACCAAGAGAGCTATTCTGTAGGGTAGAAGCACCAGGGTTGATTATTTTTGTACACTTATTCTAAAACATTCCTATAGAATAGTTATACACTTAGCTAAATTATAGTTCCATAGCAGGGCCATAATAATATGGAATGAACCAAATCAAAGGTTCTGAATTATGATGATTATCATAATAAGCTAAGGGTGCATCTCTCCCCAAGGAGTTGTGCCTTTTCTTCAAACTCTCATTTGAATACAAAACAAAAACAAACAAACCAGGATGTGGTTTCCTTCCCTTCTGCAGAGGTATGAATTCTTAGGAAAGCCTGAAGAACAAGGAAGCCATGTCCTCTCCTATACACTCTTCTGAACCTGGTGGCTGTGCCCTATAGCTACTCTTGAGAACAAAGTAGATGCATCTTCTTCTTATGAGATAATGAGAGCACTTTTCTCTCCTGTGAGATAGATTAAAATGAGTAGCTACTGTTAGCAAAAGCTCAATCAGGTTTATTTTACATAAATCACATAGCTCAATTATGCATAAAATTTAGTCAAAATTAATAAAAATAAAATTAACGAATAGCTGTAAATAAACATAAGAAATGCAGCTAATAATTCACATTTTCTTTTGATGTTGTGTGAAATGTGTGGCACCTCCCCACAACGATGTGCGCATGACAAACAATTGTAAAGCAGAGCCCTCACGTAAAAGCACGATAAAAGTAGCGACTAGAGACTGCCTCCTTACGCGCGCATTTCTGAAAGGATTGATAAAGCTTGCTACGTTGCATTTCTAGTCCACGAGTGAGACATGTCTCTAGGAGAATCTAGTGTAAGTTATCTTCTCAGTCATTGCAGCATTGCGTTATTTAGCTACTTAATTTTTTGTTAAATTAATTTAATTGGCCCTAGTTTAAGTCAGTTTGCTCTATTTCAGAAATATATAGCTAGATTGTGATAAATCTAACTCCTGAACCTGCCCTTGTTTTGTTGCTTTATAAATGGCTAGTTTGTGGGCAGACTATGTGTAGAATCATGGACAGTTAAGAAGACCGGTTTGTTCTTTCAACGGTCGGTCGGGCTACGCCCAACTAGTTTGTTCACGTATATTGTTTGTGTCTAGATAATACCACAGGCTTTTGTAGTGGAGAACCAGGCATTAATTGGTGATTGTGAGCGCTGCCAAGCTGGGCAAGAACAATTGTCTCAGAATCTAATAAACCAATTAGAAGCTATGCTAGTTATTTTAGAGGAAGGCATTCAACTATTATCTTCATCTACTTATGGAACTGAATTTTCTATTCTTGAAGATATGTGCTTGTTCATTACTTGCGTCTTATGATCTATGGCTTTAATGACACAACAATTCCACCAGTTAATGTACTTCCTTATTCTTTACACTATTCTGGGAGCGTAGGCCGACCAACCATCATTCTAAATTTTGAAATGATCGAATTAATGAGAACATCGGGATATACTTGGACAGAGGTAGCAAATGCATTGGAAACAAGTCGAACAACTGTTTGGAGAAGACTGAGAGATGCCGGCTATCAAATACTCAAGTATACTGATATTTCAGATGAGCAATTAGACAATGTCTTGACAACCATACAAGAACAATATCCTAATTGTGGGCAGCAACTAATTCAGCGAAGCGAGCGGAGCTGACTCTCTAATGAGTTCGCGATATATATATATATTTAGGTCTAGAAATTGTTTTTGTTCTTGCGTGGGCGTACGTGTGTACCCTTTCTCCTACGCGCTTGCGCGGCCGGGTAACCTTCTTAGCAACATTTTGTTTTGTTTACCCGCCGTACGCAGTAGCGATGCCCAGTAGACAAAACGTTAGAAACGCTCGGTCAAGAGCTTTGAGGGCGTTAGAAACTCCAGAAGAAAAAATAGTAAGGAGAGAGATAAGAAATGAAAAAGACAGGGCAAGGAGGAGGAGAGCTAAAACGAAACAGAAACAGGTAGCAAAGTAAAGAATCTTTCTTTTTGAAAAGCCATTAAATGTTCCTAATTTATTTATTAGACTATTCCTGAGAATTACTGTACCAATCAACTTTATACAGCTGTAGACTCAACTACTCTTGAAGACACTGAAAATGCAGCCACACCATCTGAACAAGAAGCTAATATCCCCACTACTTTTTGTACTGCAAGAGGAAGAAAAGGCATCTATCAGAGTACATCCATTCATTCCTTCATAACGTGTATGTATGGAGAAGTTTCCAGGCACCAAAATGAAATTTAAGTCATTGGAATGTTGTCGTTGTAGCCAGGATAAACATATCCCTAAGCTCTATTCAGCTCAAAATAACATTCCTGGAAACATTCCTCCACAATTGCAGGTTAAATTTAATGTAAAACTATAAAAATTAACCTAAGTCTACGATCTACATCCATTTAACATACTCTGCTCTCCCTCTGAATATGTTATAGTACCCAAACAAACTCTTTATTTTTATTAAACCACAAAGTTTACATCAGCTATAACTGTAATGATGTATGACATTTTTTATAAAATAGCTGTATATTCTGTCTAAAACACCAGCCAATAACTTTGCTGGTAAAATAATTCATTATTGAAACAACAGACAGACATAACATTAACAACATCAAAATAAATAACTGTGTAATTACAGGGAACATGCATCGCTCGCTTCGCTATTTTGCGCTATTCGAGCGCACCACTAGTTAGTGGATTTTTAAAAAGCCGTGGTATATACATTCCGAGATATAGGTTACGCTTTGAGACGATTGATTAGGTGGCACCAGGTTATTACCGGCGTATATACGCTGTGAAGCACAGTAATAGCTTGTGGCACATTGATGGCCATCATAGCCTTATTAGATGGCGGTTTGTAATACATGGGGGCATAGATGGTTATTCACGCATGATTACATATTTGTCATGTGCTGATAACAATTTCTCTTACACAGTATACAAACTTTTCTTAGCAGCTGTGAAAGACTATGGATTACCAAGCCGTGTCCGCTCAGACAAAGGTGGTGAGAACATTCTAGTCTGTCAGTATATGATAGCTGTAAGGGGTTTGGAAAGAGGAAGCCACATAGCTGGTTCATCAGTTCATAATCAACGCATTGAGCGGTTGTGGCGTGATGTCTATAGATGTGTCTGTTCTACTTACTATGAACTATTTTATGCAATGGAAGCTACGTGAGTCCTTGATCCATGTGATGATTTTGATCTGTTTGTTTTACATTCCATCTTTTTACCACGCATTAAAAAAAGCCTGACTCAATTTGCAAGTGCATGGAATTTGCATCCTGTACTGGACAGAAAAAAAATTGGTCACCACAACAGATCATGATTAACTCACTTATAAAAGATGCAGATTTAGTTTTATCTAATGACAAGATTTCTGAGTATGAAATTGATTATGATGGGCCAGTTGCAGAAGAAGAATTCGGCAGTGAATGTTCCAGTCACTCTATGCCCACCATCTATAAGTCAAGATCATTTTTATCAGTTCGTTGACACAGAGACACTATTCGAGGACTTTGGCTATCAACACTATGTAGATTGCAGGGAAGTGTTTCAAAGCATGGTTTCTATACAGTCATAATTTCATATGTACTTTGCACTCCACTGAATGAGCCATTTTCATGTCATCAATTCCCACAATTTGCCACAAAAATGTTATATGTTGAGGTTACTGCTGGAAAATTCCAATAACCACAAAAGTTTGTTTGTTTTTAACGAGGTCGCTATAAATGAATGGCATAGCAGTAGCACTTTTAACGACAAGTGGAAAATAGAGGCCCGCAGTTTGTTTTACACATTAAAGCAATTTACTCCAACAGCGCCGTAAAACTAAGAAATAAGTCCTCGAGCAACCGTAACAGATAAGCTAACAAACACGCACACAAAATACGGCGGCTTGTCATTGACGCTGCTAAATACTGTACAATGTAAAAGCGTACCATCAGAGTATTACTAGATACTATCCCTAATGGTCATCTTCAATCAAAAGTACTTTGGCACACACACAGCATTGATAGGATCTCGACTTGATTACTGTATGAAAAATGATTCTGTGGGATCGAATTGGAAGAATAGCGAGCTATTCTGGAGGATTCTACGCATGGGTACTGTAATGAATTTGAATGAGAGGTAGACGTCAAAGGTCAAGAGGTAGACATCCACCCCCCCCCCCAGTTTTGGTGGATGTTTAGGACAGGAGGGACTTGTAAGTATATCCTGTAGTCACACTTTATCTTGTCCTTGTCTTATTTTGTTTTTAGTACTAATGAAAGAACATGTAAAATGCATTTAGGAAGTACACATTAGGCAAGAATTCCCAGTCCCCATGCTTCATAGATCACTCGGAATTTACCTCTCCTTCCCCCACTTAAAATCATCCTACATTAGAGAATTGCCTGCAATTTTAACATGCCATGTTCAATAACACATATATAGTTTAGACTGATACTTCTCAATAATATCTTGAGCAAATGAAAAAATTCATGTATAATAATTACTACACCATTGTAAACGAATTTTCACTGATAACCATTTTTAGAGCAGTATTGAAAAGAGTTTGATCCAGAATGTGAGTTGACAGTGTTAGTTGTCGACCACAAGTATTTGCTGAAATAGCATCGACATCCCTAGAAAATGACACCATGATAGAACCAGCTGTACTTTGAGATCCAGTAATGAATTGCACAACTGCATTCAAATCTAGACAAAAAAACAACAAGTTAATATAAAGTAAATGGTGTTTCATAATCCCAATAGAAATGTAGCTGTTCTTACAAAGAGATAACTGAACATTAGAAATGCATGCAAGGCCATATATGCATGTAATCGAGCTTTCAGAAGCAATCTTTGAAATTCCTGGGATTCATGGTGTGTTGTATCAAGGGCATTAAGTATCAATTACTTCAAAAATCTGAAAGTTATCAACTTTGAGATCAGTATTAACCTTAACATTAACCACTATCACTAAATACCTTCTTCATTGGCTCCATTAATGAATTCCAAAAGAAACTGCCATACTCTGAGTTCTTCTTTATTCATCTTGGCAGGATGAGGTCGCAACATACGAACCACATCATGTGCTCTAGTCACTCCATAAACAAACAATGGCTTCATCACGTTGGGAAAAAGCGTGATCAACTCCTTCACACCCATCACTTCCAGTCCCGCAGAAAATGTATCTAAATGTACTCTCAGCTTGTTTAATGCATTGTGTAGCACAATACACTGGATGATGGCTGCCTTGTTTGTCATCTAATTCATAAATGGAATGCATTGTTGCAAAATGTTATAAAATTATATTCTCTCAATAGCATGAATTGAAAGTACTGCTACACAAATGAACAGTATAATTTTTTATTTACATTGAAAGGTAAGTCGCAGCCACTCTCTTGAATTAGTTCCATCAACTCATCGGGACACTCATATGAAGAAAAATCCATGACTGATTTAAACTGTAAACAATAGTATAACCACAATCACTCCCAAAGCCTAAAATACAAAATTGTATATCTCCAGCTGATAGTGGTCTTAACCAATACCTTTGTCACTTATTTTTTAAATTATGTTGTTTGGGTAACATTGCTTCATGTAAAGCTATCTAGCAATAATTAATAAGTGTAAATGAGTTTGTTCCTTAATAAACGAGCAGGTGCTCACTCATACTTTTTTTAAATTCTGTCTGCTAGCTACAAACATGTATATCACACACATCGTACTTTTTCGTTGCTAAACGTGGTTGTACATCTTACCTCATTGATAACAGTTTTAACTCTAACTCCAATATCTTCCATCATAGCGTCCAGCAATATAGTAGTAACAATAATCAGCCAAAAATGGAAAGCCTTGCCCATCCATTAAGATACTATGAGCTACCATCGTACCAACATTTTTCAACATACCAGATGACAACAGAGATGCTTTATAAGCTGGACGAAGTCTATTGGGTGGACCTTCAAAAATATTTCTCGACATCATGGTAAAAGAATTGGCCATTTTATTGAAAATAATTGAAAAAAATTGTCTTCTTAATCCCCCAGTATCCACAGCTGGTTGACCACGAACAAATATACGAACACCAGCACTTTTGTTAAACTTAGATTGCTTATAAAAGCAAGATGCAGCTTCCACCCAATCTTCTTCTTCATCATCATTACTCAGTTTGACAACCGGCCATTCATCATCTTGTACCAGCACTTGATGCTTAAGAAGCAGACCACACAATGAAGTGACAGATGGACCGTCAATCAAAGTGTCTATTGCATCTGAAGCTGATTTTCGAGAAATATCCTATACATATTGCAATTGCTTGTCACTCAAGGAAGTGAACATTTCTTTCAGTTTAGTGAAGTCTTCAACTGGAGAATTTTTTTCGCAGTCATGAAATTCCTTAAAGTCTGCATTATCATCTACTATATAAATTGCTGAAGATGCTGAACCACCCTGAATACTGCTATCTGTTGCTGATGACAAAGAACTCATCTCGTAAGAACTGCTGAAGTCAGAATGATTTGGATCTTTAGAGTTTAAAACACCTATCGAAGGATAAACACTTGCTGAAGAATTAGCTAAAGCTTTAGTAGTAGCTGGTTTAATGTTAATGTAGGGCAAATCTCCAGAATCGCTAAACTTTTTGTCATCAGTTCCACTACTTACCACTTCAAAGTTTCGTAACAATCTCACATAAACACTACCAGATCCAGCAAGCTCTTTAACCGAACGATCATTCCACTCGAATCCCTCCTTGCATTGAGGAATGGTACCTTGTTTTCCACACATATTTATAAATTCAAAATCTTCTGGTGTTACATCCTTAAATTCATCTGTAGATTTGATGACATCACAAATTTCCCCACGAATATCTTTTTCGGATGCATCGATAGGCAAAGAAGGAAGTAGCCCTGTAACCAATATTAACTTTTCAGACCTTGTAAAAGATTTTGGTTGAGCTGGCATAAAGCGGAAGATAACAACCTTTTTTTGAAAATAACACGTGCTTGACATGCGTCCTTTTTTGTGTTGTGGATATTTCATTGCAGCAATAGAAGATTTTGAATATCTTTTTGGCTTTCTGGGAATAGATGTACTCGACATGCTCCTCATTGTAGAATCATAATTAATTAGAAAATTAGAAGGACCCATAACCTTTTTAACCTCTGTATTAATGTTCTTACCTAATTAAAAGTGACACATAATGTCATATCGTTTGTACTTACAATCTTTCCAGTGTAAGTATTGTAGATTATTAAACCGGTAACAAGCCTACTATAGACATTGGTGTTTTCTACAGGGGGGAGAAGAGGTAGGCAAGGCTGTCTGAGTATAAAATTTGCTTATTGTTGGTCCACACTATAACTTTAAGAAGTTTCACTAGTAAGGTGTGTTTCGAGGCATAAAGTTATTCTGATAATTGAGTTACTGTACGAGTGGCTATAGTTCTAGTGACAGTTTTGTCCATATTAACAAATGTTTTATTTACCCGTCTCAGTAATAATCAGTGTGTTATGTTATCCAATGGATATGATTTAAACGTATCAAATGAATCTTAAGTCTGGTAGATGGACTAGACAACTCTTAATAAAATTATACACTTAAAAACTAAGTTCTTCCTATTAAGTAAGCCCAAATAAATATTATTATTGGCGCAAATACATAAGGTATTGCACAAGTGAATTTAATTCGAAACAGTTATTTATTTCAGAAATAAAGCAGCAAGCTTGTTGAGAGAAAAACAAAACAAAACAAAAAAACCCACCGGAATATTTCTTTGTGTAGCAGCAACACTTTCCATTTTGGGGATGGGATGAATTTCCACACACATTTTTCAGTTTCATTGCTGCTTGCAGAAATCATCACATCCACTTTAGTATTGAGGTGGTTTCTGCTTAGGGATTATTTTTTAGAAGCAGTTAAGCTGTTATTAATTTGGCTTTGCCAAGAATTTAATGTAACAAGACAATAGTAATAAGAATTCAGTCTGAACAAATTCCTACAGCCATAAAAAGCTGTGCATAATATTTCCCCTACCTCTGTTAACAGTAATACCACAGGCTCAAAACAGTTATAAAGCCACCTCTTGTACATGCTGGTTGCTCAGTTAATGTTAATTATTCATGTGTGATTAAGTAATGCTTGTTGACTAAACCACACATTCCACTAAACTATTTCATTACTGATATGCATGGCTGATAGAGCCTGTATTTTCTGCCAGTGATAAAAAAGTACACCATGCCATAGTATTTGGCTCAGTATCTTATAAAGACTTAAATTTAAGCATTAAAAGCTTTTCCTATACATATTTTAACTCCCTATTAGCTACATTTTCAGTACAATAGATAATTTTTCATCATTATAAATCGTTGAATATGTGACAGTACTTGGGAAAAGGGACCAATGGCTTTAAAAATTGAAAAATGAGTTATTAATACCACCTTGTAGAGCACTTCATATAGAGCATTTTGATACCAAGTTTGGTTACCAGAGGCAATCTAACCAACTTGAGCACAGTTAATTTGAGAAAACTGAAATTTTAAAACTTCTTATTTGGGGTTGCCATGGAGTAACCAGACCCTTCCTAGCACAGTGATTATAGGTAAGGGTCTGGACTGAGACTAGGAGAGCCTCCTGCTCTGCAGACTCCAACTTCAAGACTTTAAATACCACACCAATTTATATAGCTTGATTGTTCACTTTTATTATTTCTGATTCTACCAGCTACAATGCTATAACACAATTTATAAGAACTTGACCAAGATTTTCCAGTGTCCAGGTAATTTGTTGCTAGGCAACAAATTGAACCCCCCTTTCCAAAACCAGGTAATTTGTTGCTAGGCAACAAATTGAACTCCCAGGGTTTCAATTACTAGCAGGATAGATTCCATGCAGGGAGTGCTGAGGGAAGGTTAAAAAACAAAACAAAAAACAACCTTTCAGCTACTCTAATTTGGTGTCAGTGTAGCTAAAGGGTAGGAGATACCAGTGGGCTAATAAAATCCATAAAAAATATTTTTTTGTCTGTTGTTCAGACCTACTGTACATTTTTTTATTTTACATATTGGTCCCTTTTCCCAGGTACTGTCACATGTTAAAGTTGTCCACGACTTTGTGTCCATGTGCATAAAATACATGGGGAGTGCAGGATGCTGGTTCACTATTTACTTTGTCAAAACTTGTGTAAGGCTTTATAGCTATCCTGCCAAAGTTTCAGAAAATACTCAAATGTAATAATTTAAACATTTATTTTTAAACATTTCATTACTTAAAACCAGACATTAATCAATCTGAATCCAATTTAGATTTTGTGTGTCAAACAGATTTGAACTACACCAAATAAGGCAGAGGCTACAAGGTGAATTTACCTGATTAAATATTTATAAATAACACCAGAAGGCTGCTCTCCAGGGCAACTGTGTGCTGGCCATTCAGCCTGGGACCAGGTTTCCCACAGTGGTAGATCATGGCTAGGTGCTGGCACCACCTCTATAAGCCCTGGCCAACCATAGACTATCAATCTACAACTCTCAGCACTCATCCTTCTGAAGGTTTATAAGGTCCACCCAGAACCTACCCACAATAAGGAATCATCCAAGATCTATGTCATCAGACACCAGAAGACTCAAGTACAGAATTACAATTGACATGCTAACTCTCATCAACTGCCCTATGTGCCTCAATGCTAACTGTATAGTAGTTGCAGATAAGTTGGAAGTCAGGTCAGCTCACTAACTGTCACTTGCAGACAAAACTGTGCAAGAGACAAAACTGTGAAACAGTAATCCCTAATATATATGCTCAAAAGTTTCGGCTTCGTTCTCCAACAAGAGTGATCTCTGCACTGCACACAACAGTCTCAGCCATATACTATGCCATTATTATCATGCTACCAGTAGTTGAGGGGGAGACAGAGATAATCTATGCAATAATCCAAGCCTTTCTTATAGATAGTGGTCCAGGCAGAGCACTAACAAACTAACAATGGGGAGGGGCCCAAGTATATCTTAAAAGTTTATTAAAAAATATAAATGATTTGGAAAAGAAAGGGCACAAATTGGGTGCACAAACAAAATTTCCTGTATTGTTATCTTGTGCAAATAATTTTCCATAAACTTGGTTGAGGGGGTAGGGAGTGACCCTTCTTGAATCCTTCCTCATTCCCCTTTCACACACCTCATTAGATCAACTTCACAACCTACTCTGCAATTTCAGAAAAGTTGCAGGATATAACCCTGAAAATATCATGGTTAAGTGGTAAATACCACCAACAGTCTGTGCAGCAATCATTAGTGCCACTGACATTCTAATGCATTAATTGAGAGCTATTACATGTGAAAACAACAACATTTTCCCATTACCATTAATCAACCACAGCAGCTACAAAAAATTCTTTATACTATGGATTCTTACTGTGGATGGAATCTCGACATTGCTTTCGTAAGATAGCTCTATCACCAACTTTAGTCACTCCTAGAGCACTGAGATCTTGATCAGTCAAAAGCGAGACAGTCGATGTGAAAATCTACCACAAAACATAATTATAGAAAGCTAAAGTTGAGTACTTGTAACAGCCACATACCAGAGCCTTTTTAAAGCATTTGAATCCATTCTTGTACACCTACATGCAAAAGTTTGAGAAAGTATGCCAGACATTCAAATAATTATTTCAACGGTTTTGACACTATATCATATTTGAAGCTGTTGGAAACTATGTTTATCTAATCAGTGATGTCAAGTACATTAAATTAAAAACATGTGTATTATGTGTGGGTGGAATTACACAGATTGAGGAAGCTTGGTACTTTCAATTCAAGCTATATTGTGTTTGTAAATGCAGGATAAACTCCAGGAAGGGGTGCCACACCTAATTAGTTCCTGCCGCTCAATTTTGGGCAGATGGTCAATTAAATGCAACAATATCCGCCCACAGAGTGATTAATTTGAGTGCCAATGTCAAAATTAGTACTTGTAGGAAATGGAGGCACATACTGGCCCATTATTAGCAACTGTATGCTAATTCTTGCTTCCTGATAGAGTATTTGTGTTAAGAGTCCCTATGCTATGCTATATCCTTCCACTCCAACATGCTTACATACTGCAAAAACTTGTCTTACATTCCAGCACAACTTAGACATCACACTAGACCCTTTACTTCTCTAGTGCAATAAAGTTTCATTAAGGGTTAGACTAGATCAGACTTGTGCTAACTGATACAGTAGATGAATATGACTGTGCCTCATAGTATAGTGCACTTAATCATCTGATATCCAATATTTATAGAGTAGCCAGTTTTCAGTACAAATACAAATAAGTGATGGCCAATTACATAAACACAGCTAATATATAAAGTTTTAATTCAAGTCATTTCAAGCCAAAAATGGAAACCTGGATGGAAATGTGATCCTTGATCTATATGCAAGGTACTAGTTGTGGAAAGCCTCCATAAAAGCCTGCATGTTAAACATAACATTATTATTATTTCAGTAGAATGACTGAATCATTGGATGTTAAAATTGTGAAAATGAGTTGTTTGGAATTAAATTAATCAATTAACTAATGCGTGATAAATTCTAATCAGTACCTTTTCTTCCTTAAACTTCATCCTAGTTTCTTCAGAAAATCCCAATTCCAAGAGGATTTCATCAATCTGCCGTAACACACATTATAGTGCAGTTAAAATAGACAAATAGTAGAAATAACTATCTAAATAACTATTTAATATTTTGCTGCTAAAGTTCAAAACGCTACATTTATAAAACAACAAATATAAAGTAGGGTACTTCAGTTTCTTCCTCAAATGGACTAGACATTATTCACCACCCTTAGCCCTAACAGAAACGCGTTTTAAGAGCCATCCCTTCTGCCCACGACACTCGCTTTAATACAGCTCTCGGCGCGCACGTGCACTCAAGGTGCCGAAACCCTCCGATGACGGTAGTTAGATATAATTATAAACTACACTGTACGGTAGAAGTCCGGTGGAGCAGGAGTGTTGTGAAGAAGAACGGATGAATGAACAAATGAATGAGAGATAGAACTTATTTAATGAAATGAATTAGCTAATAAATGAAGGAACAAATAACCTAGGAATGAACAACAAAAGTAAGAACCCAAACTAAGTAAAACAACAACAACAACAACAACAACAACAAAAATAAAAAAACAAGCTAGCCCAGTACCATACCAAGGTAACAAATTCAAGGAAGATCATTGGCACATCAAATTTTGGGAGACTCGACTATATATCCCTGCACTAGCATTATCTACCTTTTCTTTCCATCTTCCAAAAGAAGAGGGGGATTAGTTAAAAGTAATCAGAATTGTTACACACACGCACACACACACACACACACACAAAATGCAAATGCAAAATGCAAATTCTCTTGCTGCCGCTAGGGCAGAGCCAGGATGCCTGTGCACTGAGCAGGCGCTGTGAGCCATGCAAGCAGGCCTTTCCTCACAGCAAGTGGTGTGGGCACCAGAAGTCCCACCTGGACCATTGCTGTTCATGAGAAAAGGCCTTGAATTTGCACCCCAGCAAATGCCAGGTACCCAATCACAGCTGGATGGATTGGTGGGGCTGGTAGGAGGCAGATGGAAAATCAGAATGGAAAAAAATGCCAGAGTTGGGCTTAAACTAGGGGACCTGAGGACCTGAGGCCCTGAGCCCAGGACACAACCACTACACCACACAGCCACACACACACACACACACACACACACAAACAGAAACAAACAACCCAGGCTCACATATTATATGCACAATTTGTAAGCATGCTTGTATTAAAATAATGGAATTATGAATAGACTAAGGAAGGGAAGCGGGGAGCAGCTTATTGCAGAATTGCATTTACTCACATTGTGGGAGAAACTCCAAGAACTTGGCATTAGTGCTTTGGAAACCAGTTGTATTTTAACGGTAAGTCTCTTTATCCCAGTAGAATACACATCATGGAGTGGGTGAGTTCGTGGTAGTGTGGCCCAGAACTTAACTAACGTCATAAGATCTACAAGACAATGGTCTTGGTAAGTGTACTCTATCGTTGACGTCCAAGAAAATTACTACATACATAGTTTTAGGTTTAGCAGGTATTTTCTCATAATACTGATCAAAAATTTCTTTCTCAACCTTTTACTCAGAGAGAATAAATCTAATGAATAATAATAATAATAATAATAATGATAACAATAATAGCCACAATAACAATAATGATAACAATAATAATAATAATAATACCAATAATAATACCAATAATAATAATAATACCAATAATAATAAAATAGTAATAAAAATAGCAATAAAGTAATAAAAACATGCATTTATCACTCAGTTGTAAAGCATCGAACTCTTTCCTGCTTGTTGCAATATTTTTTTTTCTTTTAAATATGTCAGTTCAATAGCTTTATTTTGCTTTGTTTTTCTAGTGTTCGAGTTACGTAGCTGGGGACTTGTGAATGGACAGTGAGTGACATAGAGTGGAGGTATACATGGACTCTGCCAAGAAGAGACAGGCACTAAGCACAGGGATGCAACAACTTGAGGATAGAATTCCATGCAGTATGTGTTTCAATGTGCTACTTTGTCAAAGTAAAAAAAAACTTTAAAAAAACAACAACTCACTATCATTTTGTTATAGTGTGTGCTATTACATAAACATTATATATGCAATGAAATTAAACGCATGTTAGTTCGCCTAGCAATGATGGCTAGACTCCATCTTGAGTGGCCAAAGTACCGCATGTGGGCATGCGCTGAGCATTGTGGCAGCCAGTAAGGATGATTGTCAAGCTCATGCCTCTGTATGCTCTCGTGTCTTTACAGGCTCTAGTGAGTATCTGTAGTCATGTTCAGTGTTTAGATTTAGGTTAGCAGCTATTGGAGAACTTTGTGGAGTTATCATTGTTTATTGAAGTATCAATTTGAGATACCCATGAACAAAACCTAAAGTGAATATTTTAATTTAAAAAATTTATACAGTGAAACCTCTTATAGCAAACTCTCTCATGAGCGAATCATCTCTATTTAGTGAATTTTCTCCTTGCTCCCTTCAATAGAAAATTATTGTTTATAACCTCTCAAAGCTAACAGCCTCTGATTTGTGATGGAGGCTCTGCTGTATTGACATTAGATTCTCTCTCTTTTCCTGGCTTTTTTTTAAGCAATACAGAATTTTAAAAAGCCTATGAAAGAGAGAGAACCGATCTAATGAGTAAAAGAAAGGCTGAGATAGAAATTGTGATGTATTGACATTTGTACAAACCAAAACAATTCTTCCAAGCTTCTTCATAATTAAATTAAGGGTGCTGCAACATAGCAACGCGCGCGCACCACAAATAACCACAAAAATCCGCCATGCTCGCATTAGTAGTAAAAACAACCGCTAACTTAGCTTGCGCGGGTAATTCAAAGCTTCCCGCCTACCAATTGATAAACTAACCGAGGCCCCGCCCCCGCTATAAGTTTGTAAAGAGCGCAGCAGTTTGATATTGTATTTCTTGGCTTACTTTATCAGTATTGTTTCTCCCTAGAGCAGACACTGGCTCCCATATTGTATCCAAGCTTTGACAGGTAATAATACCGCACTAATGACTCCATTATTTTAATTATTTTTGTATTCTTGTGCAAAACTTCTTCCTGATATATCACTCATGATTTTTTTATTTTACAGTATTGTGATGACCAGTGATAATTTTTATGAATGTATATAATAATAATGATACTTATTTTATATAAAAAATATTTTGAAATGGCCAGCTAAATATAGATGAATATTTTGTGATGTAGCTAGCTAAGTAAGGATGAATAAACAAATGAAGTGAATAGCTAAGTACAGAAAACTGTACACAAACTGAAACTGTAGAGTTTTCCAGCAGCAAAAATGGTTCACTAATCTATTATAGGTACATACACACACTGAATATGCATCTAGCTAGCTTGATAAAAGGCTTCCCTTACCTGACCATGCCGAGAAAAACACTATTAACTAGACTACAATAATCTCCTCACACTCGTTTCAGTAGGGCTTATCATCGAGAAGGAAAGGCGGCCAGATAACTGGTTTGCTAACCGGTAGGCGCCCGAAAGTTAGAGAGCACCTGGAACTCACTTTCCCGCGGGAATTAATTGAATCTGTTGATGTGGGTGTGGTTTGAAAGTAATCAAGTCTCTGCCAAAAGATCACGTGGACTAATTTTTAGTCCTGGAGTCTATTTTGTGTTTCTTCTAAGAAACTACGAGTAGAAATGACTCCAAATTTCGTACACAGGCTGACTACGACCTTAGCTACAAAATTTTCGTTGCAATTTTTTTTAAAGAAAAAAATTCGGGCGCGCTGCCGCTAGGATCAAATCAGCACAGTCAACTAGACAAAACAAAGCAGAATTGAGAAAAAGTACAACGAAGGTTTTGAAGACAATCAACAAATGTAGCAGTAGACGAAGAATGGGCTCGTCAGATACGGCACCCGCGGAGGAGTTGTGGATTATATACTTGAGGCTGAGGAGCTCGTAACTTGAACGAAACAGGCTCCCAAGGCCCGTTCTTTTTATTTAGTTAGTCCATTAGCAGTACTCTTTAGGATCCACCCTTAGTTGGAGCTCTACAAACACCAAGAAGAAAGTTAGTAATCCCTAGCAACCAAAATCCAATTATTGTGAATATGTGCGTGGGCGTTGTCGCAGCACCCTTAAAGTGTTTCTGCCTACCTACCACTATCAATTGGATCTTACCACAGTTTAGGTTCCCCCCCCCCCCCCCCCTCCCTTTCCCTTAGAAATGGGAAAAAAAAATCGCAACAACTTTTCCGGGAATAATTATAAGCTAAATGGTTATATACGCGAAATATTTACTCTACATACTTGGTTATAAAAGGAGCTGCAGTGCGCATCATGTCGTGTCTCGCTCGTTCGGTCTACCGAATCTCCTTCTGATTGAGTCGCAAGAAGTATCAGCTGAAGATTTCAAAAAGTAAAAATGCGAACTGCAACTTTGTGTGTCCTGCTTTTGGCCAGCTTCCATTGTGGTAGCGCAACTCTTCATGAACTCGCCGGTTTCGTGCCACACCCCAGAATCGCGAGACAAGTCGGACAATCGGAGACTATGAGGTGTTCCAATGTTCTGCTGCAGACCCAGTGCTCCACTACCAACTACGCTCAAGGTGTCTTGAATGACATTGGCAAATGTGGTTCCGATAGTATGACGTACATCTCCACTGTTGAAAGAGCGTGTAGGAAAAACAACGGTGACTATTGCGGGTCCGTGCTCTTAGGCAGCATCGACTCGTTATTTGCTATACCAGGAAATTGCAGCTCGTCCTGTACTACACAATGTCGCACTAATCTCAGGAGCGTATTGGACAGCGCTGGCTGTTGCGCTACGTCCATTTCCGCAATTAATATTTTGATCGCTCAGTACCTCCCGCTTTGTAATTTATCGTTACCTTCAGCTTGTCCAGCTTCATCTCTAGGCATACCTTCCACTTCATCGGGATCTTGCTCCTTTGCGTACATTCAAAAGCTAATCTTTGGGTTCAGATGTAGACAGAGTAACGTCCAACCTATACTGAGCGCCCTCAAGTCCGCTAATTGCGCTAATTTCGCTTCAGCCGTGGAATCAGATTGCAGCTATAGAAACGGACAGTACTGCTACGAAAGTATTTTGCAGATGGGAACAAATAACGCTCTTGCGGGTGCTATTTCGCAGTGCACCTCGGACTCCAATTGCTCCAGTGGGTGCCAAACTCAGATCAGGGGTATCGATAACGACTTCGGCTGCTGCATCAACTCCTTGAACGCCACATTCAGACAAGACGTGAGTGACAATTTAGTCCCTCGCACTATTACGAGCTACAATTTGTGGACTGCTTGCGGTGTCAATCCACCAGCTGCAGGAGAGTGTGAAGTGAGATTCACTGCAGGAGAGTGTGAAGTGAGATTCAGTACTGCTGCATCGCTGTGTGGTAACATCTTTATGCTAGTGGCATTCCTCTTGGTGCTGATGATGCCTTAGAGAAAAACATTTGAACTAGCTAGCTGTAGTGCAACTTAGCAGACGTTACTATTATATTAGGATAGCTACCAATGTTATTATGTATTTGTATTGTTAGAGGTTTGCATCACAATTATTGAAAAGAAAAGAAAATTGCAGTGTTTGATTGAGTTGTTTTACTGTGCAAATGGGTAACTATAATCCCTGGGTATCACAGAAAATTAGTTAGTGGTTTTCAGTTTGTGTTTTCAGAGCTGAAGACCAAATACAGTATATGTACAGAAACCGGGAATTACGCGAGTTGGCTACGAGACTGGGAAATGGAGTTTGACTGGGGCGTAGCTCTGCTCTGTCACTCGTAGGTTGTGTTCTCTTGTTGTGTCTAAAGAGAGCACAAGACACTTTAAAAAGTATATAGCGATAATTTTTGTTCTACTCCAGAAAGATAGAAAGTTTTACTGGTATTTTATCACAGGTATTGGTTTCAGCAAAGAAGGAAGTAAAATTATAACTGATCATAACTAAAGGTAAGTGCGTTTTGCAGTTACAATATTAATTTCAGAGATAGCTATTATAGTATGTTTAGTGATGATATGGCTTAAAAGGGAGTAATTGCTTGCAGATTGCAATGTCCCGAGTTGTTTGTGTTTCCTGTTGGACTTCCTGATTCTATTGGAACTACTGCTAATATGCCTATTGGTTACAAGTTGTTGAAAAATACAACACATTATGATGATCAGATAAACACTTGCACATTTATAACTCAAAGGGTGTTAAATAAAAAGACAATCAATAAAAATAAAAAATAATTAAGTCACAAAGTAAAGTCCTCAACAAGAAACAAGGGCAATTTATAATCTCATTGGCAAGAAACAAGGGCAATTTATAATCTCATTCCAGGACTGCATCTTCTGGGATTGAGTCTGGAATAATGTTGTTTAAAAGGGCGTTTAATTCATAATCATGACCATTTTGCTTAAAATTAGCAATTATTTCGAGGTGATTAACTTATGCATATTTTATCATTTTCAGTGATGTACAAATCCATATCACTGACTTGACAAAAATGATATTTAATGGCAACAGTGTTAGGGCAGTGCCTGTACGACCCCTTTATGTTAGCACTACATGTATACTTGAGGGTTGATTGTGCACTACATGTATACGTGAGGATTGTACGATGCACTTGTTTATAATGAACCTGGCACAGTGGAACTAGCTTCCCATCATCAGTGTTATGTTTTCTTTGTTCTGTAATGTCCAGCCTGGTACATAGTCACCTGAATTAATTTTTCTTTCTATGTCTTTTTCACATGCATGACAAATACAGCTGTCAACTGTGATCGTTTTCTCCATGGCCGG
>WLWD01005373.1_pt1 | contig 22817 bp, 18 predicted proteins | sample 6712731 | NCBI WGS metagenome assembly WLWD01 (sample SAMN12718690, study PRJNA576275) | sponge metagenome | isolation source: marine sponge | host: Mycale hentscheli | place: New Zealand: South Island, Marlborough, Capsize Point | collected 2014-11-01
ATAGATGTTGTAAAGCAGTTGATAGATGTCATAAAGTGGTCGATAGATGTCATAAAGTGGTCGCCAGGCGTTTTGGTAGATCTGTAAATAACTACTACAATGAAGTAGACTTTAAAAGAAAATTAAAACCACAGGTACAATTACATTATATTTCATTGGCGAGCAAGCGAGCCAAACACCACCAGGGTAACACAATTGAATTAGAGTGAATCGGCTATATTATGTATATTTGGTATGTATGCCCCTTAAAAACGCGCAACTGCCTTTTATCTCCTAAAACACGGCATTTTAGGTTTGACCCCACTTTCTTCTGATACTACAGCCTTAAGGAAGTCTTACTTGAAACTTGGACTCCAAATTGTGAGATAATTCCTGCAAAACGCTTGTTTTTCAAGTCCCCAAGGTACTGTGACTTGTTACTATGGCTTTGAACACCCTTTACCGGACATAAATTCAAAACTCGCCTTTTTTTTTTTTAACTGGTGCTGCTAAATGCTGCTTATTGGTTGTCAAGTGCCACTGGTAGCAAGAATGGCTAAATATTAATACTAATGAAGCTATCATTACTTGGGAGACTCTGAGGTCAGTACGTAGTTCCATATTGTGTTAGAAATAATTACAAAAAAACTCCGGTATTTTATTTTTTGGTTTCAGGAAATTGAGGTAAGGGAGTAATTCTGTATTTGTTTGGTAATATTATTAATGGTCAAATGTAACAATACTGCAGTTTTATATAACCTAACTAGGCAGGCTCACTGGATATTTGTGCTCAAGCACACCACTAGTTATATATGTGTGGACGTATGTATGCCATTTTATACTTTGACCCTCGAGTGTTTGTGTTTTCTTTGCTGTCTACCCATACCTTCAAATCAGAATCATTCAGTTTAGAGATCCCATATCACTCAAGGAAAGTAATAGTTTACTCTTTCATATTAGGTTGTTTCTGAATGACACAAGGCGTGCATAGGTCTTAAAAACTTACTGTTAACGCAAAAATGTTATGGCAATTGGTTGCTATGGTATTGAAACCCTCTACCGGATGTATTAAAAAACTCTCCCTTTTTATAGTAGCTGTGAGTGTTTGTTGTCAAAAGCTACTGGTAATTCAGATTGTCAGAGATGACAGAAAATACTAGTGGTCGGGGATTAAGGTAAGAAAGTAGTTTCGTATTTGTTAGCTAAAGGACATAATGGTCACAACAGGCTTGTACTTATACTTTTAGAAATAAACTGATTGATGCGTTTGAATTATTTTGTTTGTACACAGGCTCACTCACCCTTTGTGCTCAAGCACATCAAGTATCATGCATACAGTGGAATAGGAGTGTTAATTATTATATATATGTATATACATATGTTCTGTTCTTATTATGAATTTGCACAATATATAGATAGTGCTGCACATTCTGTAAATTCATAGATTGTGTGACTAATTGATAGATTGGCACAAAATATATCGATCGTGCAACTAATTGATAGATTGGCACACAATCTATTAATAGTGCAACTCATTTATAGGTTGCACTGCATAATCAATAGATTGCACTGCTATGTCAAAAATCAATACTTTAATTTTGGCACCCCTATAATTTTCATCATAGCACAAAATCACTCCAAACAATCCAGTACAAGCACATTTATTATTACAATTCAGTTCCCAGTTGAAATTACCAGTGAGGTAAGTGTCCTTTGCATGTTTAGTTTCTCTTATGAACACACTTTAGTTATGTGTACTGTATTCATTGCATGAGACATATGATAGCCAAATACATTGTTGTTTACACATAAGCAATAATTAATATTATATGTCTATTAGATTTGTAGTTGTAGCATTCAACCAATAGTTGATCATTTCATTATCTTCACCTGAATTTTCATAATTTTACCTGATTACTTAACCGATTTTTTTCAATGAGCTATATTCATATTCAAAGAAAGATCCCAGTCCTTTTCGTACAACAATGTTCAAGAACCAATCACAAGACTATTGCTATTTTGTAAATATAGACTATTTATGGTTGCTAATCTATGTGTAGTACAATCTATACATGAGTTGCACAATCATTGTCACCCAATTCACAGAATGTGCAGCAAATTCATAAAAAGAACAGGACACATATATTATACTAGTACTATTGAGTACCCCACCACTCCATGGTACGTGGTGTAATAATTTTTGCAAATTAAGAATGCAGTAGCATAAGGTAGAGTTATCCATGGTTTCCCTCTGCTGATCTCTTTCATCATGAATGCATCTCAGGTTTTTTTAATTCCTCTCAACTCTTCTCCTCTTTTCTCTATCTCTCCTGTTCCTGTATCTCTGTCCTTTCTAGTTAGCCTTTTCTGACCTGCTTCTATTTTGTTTGACCCTTTCGTTCAACAACTTCTCTGCCTTTCTTCTACCCATAATATGTGGTGGATTATGGCTAGTTACTGTAGGTGAACACTCTTTCTCAACTAGGTTCAGTGAATGAATTATTCACATGGATACAGACATAGAATAGATCTAATTAGCTAGGTAAGGAAATTATTTTCACCAATATATAAAATTAAGCAGTGCAAACAAATACAATTTGGTACTGTACTACTTCCGTTATATAGAAAGTCTGACTCAGAAATTAGATATGGAGCTTCACAGGGTTCTCAAGAGCAAAGCTAGCTTTTTGGAAAATAGCTGTTCCTGAAAGATAAAACCTTTGGGTTTGGTCTTTTTTCTGGAATCAAAATAGGGTTCACTAGTTCTTCAAATTCTTACAAAGTCATTTCAACTGGAACAGGCTTACTACAGTCTCACTCTCAACAAACTGTGATATTTTGAGTTTATTTCTTGCCATAGAATTTCTTTTTTATTTTATCATAATCTAATTCTCTTTTTATACATTCGTTTAGAGTACTGTAAAATAATATTTTTATGTAGCCTTCTAAAATCACTGCTTTAAATGTTCCAAGCCAATTGCTAGAATGTTGAGAACCCATAACAATATATATATATATATATAGAAGTTATTGTTTAAAAAATGGTAGCCCAAGCACAAAATATATTTTGTTTGTGTTTGTTAATAATTTCAGGAAATTAAAACAGTTGAAGACAGCATCAAAGAAGTGGTTGAAAAAATGAAATCCATCGATGAAATCAGAAACAGCATGATGAAAATGATGGAGAATGTGGCTGCAATCGAGTCCACTCTGAAACCTTTCAAGAAAGACCATGAAAAGAAAAATTCGAAGCCAGTTTAATATGCTTTTTCTTTTTACGTTGATAGATATTTACTAGTTCATTAACATGTCTAAAATTGAATTAGCTCTAGTGAGTTCGTTTAGTTTATTTTTTAGTGTTTTACATTTTAGTAGTCATAGCTTCTTAGCCCATAGCTAAACATTATGTTGAGTTGTGTTCATTTAGTATCTGAGTTCTTATTTATGTAGAATATTCCATAAAAAGCCAATTTTGTACAATTAAGTATATAAAGTGAACTATTTAATTCTTTCTGATTCAATTCTCTGGTGTGGTTGAGTAAAACATATGTTGTCTGTATGAGCTTTCATGAGTTCATTGCAGTAACATACTATTATTATAGGTCAGAAATTTGTGGTGTAAATTTTGGTAAAGACCACAATAGTAAAAAAAAACATTTACAAGTATAAACTGCCCTATTCAGTTTTATCATTTAGCTTTATTAACTAAAGTTAGTCTTTCATTTTTAATCCTAGAAAATTGTTGCAGTGAGATGAATTGTTACTCAGGTGTTGTAAGTTAATAGAATCTTAGCTATACCACATTTTTCCCATTTTTTAAAAGTGTAATTATCATGAAGTATGCATGAAGTATTCAATTTATGATTATGGGTACGAATTCTTTCTCATGATATCTACAATAAAACAAATTGTATAACAACAAAGTTAAAACAGTGACATTGTTTTTAAATGAGTAGAAAATGGCATCATAGGCATCTGCAATTGAAATAGGTAACCATTAGCCATAACACATACCTGGTTGCTATCAGATTAACCTGGTATGGTATGCTGACTGGCAGAGGTGATCACAGGAAATTTTCGCATGTGTATGTTAGTGGTAAAAAATGCAGTAGCCCATAGTAACTCAAGAAGCTGCTATTGTGGCTGTAGGTCATTCCTAAGAGAGCTTACGTGTTCAAGTTAATTCCCAGTGTGCCGTAGTTGTCATTCCATGGCTAATGGTGAGTCACAGTGCAGTGCTAATATCCTAAGAATGACAAAATGTAACTGGTAGTTTTGGAGACAATCACAAGTATGTAAGAAGAACGGACAAAATAACCAAGTAACTGTGCAGACAAGATACTTGCGAGGATTCATTTGAAAATCACATATATACAGGTCCCTATCTAAGCAACAAAAAGGGAACTGCAGCATACTTTGAGATATTCAATGAGCACTAGTGTGATAAGAGGTGTCTACATGCAGTGCTCAAAGGTTACATTGCTGCTAAGTAACCAAAACTGACTGGTAAATTTGTCAGGTTGTTTAAACAGGTTTGGCTACAGGGGGCAATGGGCTAATCTATTATTGTCAGATGAGTCTGTTGGTTTGAAATATTACCAGGAAAGATGGCGAATAGAAAGAAAGAATATTAGGGAATTTTTTTCATCAAAACTGTATGGTCACTATAATTAAACTTGGAGAAGACAAAATTTCAGTATGAGGGTGCATATATCATGTGGTATTGGAAGTTTACATGTATGGGATTATTTATAATAAAATGCCAGAGCATACATAGCTACAACTCCTTCCAAAAACTTTTAAAAGAGGATAAACAGCAAATTATTGGAGTAGATTTCCTTCGCAAAGTCCTAACTTTATTAATTCCATAGAACATCTCTGGGAATAATCACGACAGTACAAAAGTTGGAAATATTCGATATTTAACACTTGGAATTTCATAACTCCAGATATTACACCGATTCAATGAGCAGCTAGTGTAAAGCCTTTCTAAACTCTTGGAGTCAATGGTGACTCCAAGTCCAGCCAAAAGTACATATTTCTAATAAGTGTAGCATGTGTGCTAACTATTATTGCAAGTGTGAGTGTGTACTTGTCTATTCAACTCGCCCAGAATAATGTCCCAAAACTATATAGTCAGTGGAGCGACCTTTCGCTAGCTTCTTTACCAACTGCACGTAAAAAGAGCCCCGGTTTGCGATGCGGTTGGGTAAAGGGTTTCGCGCCCTAGTTTTGATTTTCTAAAGGACACACCCCTTCGCTATGCAGCTTTGCGGGAACGCCCCCCTACTTCAGCTGACGCCGGAGACCATTGATCGTAGCAAGCTATGGCTGTGGAGTTGGTGTCAGTCAATCGTGAGGCGGAAGAGAGATGGCGAGACCGTGTTGGGGATGAACCGTTGCATCAAGTAAGGTACTTGTTCAGACAAAGAAAAATCCATTATGGATTCCTGTAGTTAAACAAATAGCTAGAAACGAGTCAATAAAATTGTTAGTTCAATAAAGCAAGAAACAATAAAAGTTTGACCCTATGATTTACGATTTTGCCAACAGGAATGAAAATTTATGTGATGATTATTTGTGTAATCAGTTTCTTTGACTCACTCTATCACCAAAGTGCAATTTTAAAATCACTTTGTCCTTACCCACATTCACCAGCAATACATTGAAATTTAGTGTAACTTGGAAATTTGTATGTGTTTTACAGAATGGCTAGGTGCCTCTACATTTCAATGGTTATACTATTGTATATTATATTAGGCATAACTTAGTTTAAAGTAGTACTCATTCTCCATATATAGGTAGACAGTTTAGCACTCTTTGCTTGAGTATTTGCCTAATAAGGGAAAAATTGATATCGCTAGTACTTTATGAAAACAACTGCTCAAAAACATTGCACTGTGCCAATATTAACCTCTTACTATTGAGATTTGTTGAGCACAGTGAGCAACAGCATTGCTGGCTGAGATAACTGTCTATTATAACAGTAAAAAATATCTAATCATGTACAAACAATTGCTAATATTGCACTGGAACGCATACAGATCACTTTGTTATTATATAGTTACATTGTGGTCCCAATAACCACTTTGTGGTTTGTTGCTAAGCAACCTAATTTGACCAAAAAGGTTGAACAATACATGTATTTTCACGTGATATATGGTTGCTAGGTACTTTTTTTAACTCCTGATTTTATATTTATTTTGAAACATTCATATAGAAGAAGGAATAAAATTACTGAATTTTGTCTGCCGGTGAGAGGGTTAAGTAGCTAGCATAGAATTATCCTAAGACTTCGAACAGCTTGGTATAGTTTTTACGATAGCGGCAGTTCAAGCTGTCCATATTATTGAACACGCTTTCATGTTCACAGCATTTTTACTGCTTTGTTGAAGTGTTCAGGAAAGTAGGTGACATGAAGACATGGACAGTTATGGGAGCGGGATAAAGCATGAAAATAAAGTTGTAATTGATACGAAGCATGTTATAGCTAATATACAGGATTTGAAAGTGTTACATTTAGAGGCATTTTCAAGAAGGAAGCTATGGGAGACAAGAATTGGTGTATAAATTAAATGTACACAGTGGGAAAGCACAACTGTAGAAAGTATGTGAAACAGATATTTATAAAAAAAATATTTGGTATGCTACAGAAAGTCCGAATTATCTGTTTCACATACATTACCAAATTTAATTGTATATTGCTTAAGGAAACATTAAATATTAAGATACTGCAAGTGAATGCATATAGCACATTTACTTTAGGAACATCCTGTTTGTAAAAAACAACAACACACACATGAGCTCTTTTAACAAAGAGCTAGCTTGTTTACTGTTAATAGTAGTACTTCTGGTTTGAGCAGTTGCTCATTATGCTTTAAAACTATTGTGGTTCTTTACTCTACTTTATTTACACTTTGCATTATTAATACATTATTTATAAAAAAAATATTTGGTATGCTACAGAAAGTCCGAATTAATTCCCTGAGAGCTGATGACTTAGACTTTGAGTCAGAAAAACTCAATGAACTTGACCATTTTGGATACAGTCTACTCCATTATGCAGCCATATATGGTCACTATGACATTCTTCAAATGTTGATCAATAAAGGAGCAGGTAAGCTATATCAAACCGAACTCACTTTCTTGGGTTTGCATTATTACACTTTCTTATTGTTGGATGATTAGATGTGAATATTGCCAGCAGCGATGAAAATTTTAATGTCTTGCACTTTTTGGCTCAGTATGGGGTAAAGTTGAGAGATGGTGATCGTGAACAACTATCTCATATAGTTACACAAATACTACATAGTCAAAAATATGTAAGTTTTACTTGTGTTACTAATAATATAATGTCAAAGCTGTTAAATTGTGGAATGGAAAAACAAAGTCTATAGTTGTATTCTACTTACTGTTTAATATAAGTTGTCGTGTAAATGCAAAAGTGTATTCTATTGGTCAGTGATATAATAATATTATAAAGTCATCTAAACTTTAGTGTTGTGAAACAAAATTCACAGTAGCTCTTTATATAGATACTGGTTTACTATATGCAACCAATTAAATATTACATTCAATGTTCTGTAGCTTATAGCTGAGCAAGAGCCCAATTACATTCCAGTATTACATATAGCCTGTCACAATAAAAACATGATAATGGTTGAAATATTATTGGGGAGTGAAGAAATGAAGCATGAATTCAAGATGAAAAATGCGTCAGGAAATACTCCTCTCCATGAAGCAGTTTATGGTGGAAAAATGGATATAGTGAAGCACATTTTAACGTTGTATAAACCAATGGAACTGTTCGATGAACTCTGCGTAAAGGAGATGCAAAATAAACTTGGAATGAGTCCATTTCATGTGGCATGTCTGGAGGGACATGAGGAGATCGTAAAGCTTTTATTCACGAGCATGCGTGAACAAAGTGAACAAAATGATCAAGTTGAACTGAACAGTAAAGAATGCACTCAATTAGCAAATACATGTGGAGCAGATATGATGACTCCTCTGCACTTGGCCTGTCAAAATGGAAGTTCAGGGATTGTTCGATTGCTCAAGCAAAATGGTGCAAAGTCTTTAAGAAGCATTGATGGATCCTACCCTGTTCACATTGCAGCACGTCATGGACACTGGGAAGTTATCAATGAAGTTCTTGATGGAGTGTCAGTAGATGTGGAAGATATGTTACAGAATACGCCATTGAATTTGGCAGCTATTTACAACCGAGTCAAAGTGATTGAAGAACTGATGGACAAAAGGTAATTCATGTAATTTTTATTAAATCTTCATTTTACTTGAAATTGCATTTTTGTGTTTAAAACCAAAATTAAAATAATATTTATTGTATACTTCATTTTTAGAACTGCAAATCCCTCCATTATGAACAAAGAAATTCACACACCACTTATTTCAGCAGCTATAAGAGGCAATTACGAATGTTTTGAAGCACTGTATACCAGAGGAGCATCTATTACAGATGTAGATGCAACGAGGAGGAATGTCATTCACATTGCTGCTGAGTTGAAAGAAAATTCAGTTTTTCTGCAGGTTTGTTTCATAGAGTTGGTGGGGTTTCACTGTATCGGTTGGGTTTCACTGTGTGGGTGGGGTTTTAGGGTTTGGGTATAGTTCATAGTATGGTTGGAGTTTCACTGTGTGGGTAAGGCATTTGGGTATGGTTTCACAGAGGGGGTGTGGTTTCACAGTGTGGGTGGGTTTCATATTGCAGGTGGGTTTTCACATTGTGAGTAGGGCTTCACTGTGTGGGTGGGGTTACATATTGTGGGTGGAGTTTTACTGTGATATGACTTGTTTGTTTAACTAGTCCTAGTCTTGTCCTTAACTGGAACTTTGCCAAAGAATTCCTTTTTTTTAGTAATGTAGCAAACTCAATAACTATTATAAATTACCAAGCATTTGTATTGTTCACTCTATTAATGTTTTTCTTTTCAGAAACTTTTAGTGAAAAGTGGGGAGAAGGTGCGTCACTAGAATCATACTTATATTATAAAATAAGTTTTATTGTATAGAAACCTAGATTTGTAACATTATGTTACAAAAAATTAATAAGTAGATCAAAACTAGTTGTGTGCTTGTGCACAAATGGCGAGCGAGTCTCCCAAGTTAGGTTACATAAAACTAAGTACTGTTGTATAATAGATTTTAATTTCTTACTCACCTGCTACTAAACAACAGATGAATAAAAAAAAGAAGTATATATGATAAAGGGGTTTCAGTGCCATAGTAACCACTTGCTGCAACAGTTTGACTTACAAAACAAACTAACAAACAAAACAACAGGTATTTTTAAGAATTATTGACAGGTTTGAACCTAAATCTATATTAGGACATGCTTACAACTGTAGTAGTTCGTTAAAAACATTTACTTTGTACCTCACACACATTCATGCTGAGGGTTAATTAGAGATCACCTTTCAGAAATGCTATTCAGTAGGATATCTCTTGTAAATGTAAACACTATGCATATTGTTAGAAAATTAAAGTTTTACTAATGCAAAAAAGTATGACTTGGTAGTACTAATCTTCACTAGATTAATGATCACGGTGCTATAGACAGATGTATTAATGGAAATGAATGTAGTGATGAAATGTATTTGTGTTTAGACACTCTGCAGTGAGATCATTAATGGGACTGATAAATGTAGAGGTACACCACTTCATGCCGCCACTCGCAGAGGCAATGTAGAAGGAGTTAGAATTTTGTTGAGGTTAGAAAATGTTAATCCAGATGCACGAAACAAAAATGGACGAACGCCAATGCATATTGCTGCAAAAAAAGGCTATTGCTTGTAAGTATACAAAATTGTATCTATAAAGGAGGTTAAATAAACTACCATTTACATTGCCATTATTTCAAAAAGGACTTCAATATTATTTTTGTACCTATAATAGAACATAATAGTGCAAATTTTAATTTTAAAATATATATGCAGTAGTAAAGTATAATATTATAATATAGTTTGCATATTAATGAAATTGTCATTCATTACAATATTATTTAGCATTTTAGTGGCTATATTTCTGATAGTGAGCTATTTGAGAGTAATACTTATTGCTTTCAGAATTATAAAGGAATTGTTGAAGACGTCTTGCCAGTTTTTAGGACCTGACAATAATGGAGACAATCCTCTTCACTTGGTGTGTGGAAACGGTCACCAAGAAGCTACAGAGTTGTTGCTTCAGAGTCAGATAAAGTGTGATGCCAGGTAAGTGTGGAATAATAATCTTTAGGGTCACATAATATTCTTATAAAGCATATTAATTATATTCAATTATATATGTGAAATATTTTTTTTACATGTATAGTTAAGAAACTTATGTGAAATTTCAAAGGTTGCAACTTGATTTAGAGCGTGTTTTTGAATTTGTTAATAGAAATGGAAAGAATTTGACTCCTCTTGATGTAGCTGCATATCATGGGCACGACAAAATAGTTCACGAAGTGATCAAAGCTGTTTCAAAGAAAAATTCTGAAAGTTTCTTGGAATCAATGATAAATCCAGAGAGGGAGCATGACTCTCCACTGCACATTGCCATTACACAAGGACAACTGGATGTTGTGAAGATTTTGTTGTGTAAATCTAAAGTTACTTTGAGGAACTGTAAGTCCGGGAAGACTCCAATTCAGGAGGCTGTAGAAAGAGGTCAAGAGTAAGTCTTAGTTCACATTATATTACTGTAGTATTACAGTTCAGGCGGACTTTCAATTAATATGGTAGCTTGTGTAGATAAGCTAACATGGACTTATTATTACTGCTAAAAATTAGCAGTAAGGCATTATAATAATTGTGAATCCTATGCAAACAGCATATTCTTATTGTTTGGCTTATTCAGCTTTCATGTAGTTTAACGTAGTTAAACGTAGTTAACGAAGATGTAGCCCACGCATCACACGCGCCCAGGAAAAGGTCGGCAGAGGACCTGTGAGTACGGCGACCATGCGCTAAGCGGTCACACGTGAAGCAATGGCACCCGGGCACCAGTATATTAGTCCTGATAGCTAGCAGCTACTGATAGCCACTGTTCTCAGTGCTGGTAGCCCTAGCCTAGCAGCTACCTAATACCGCTAGTCTGCTGGGGGCCCATGAGTTTACAACTGGCAATTCTCATCAGGTAAAATAGTATGCCCAATGGCTGTTCCACCACAGGCACTATTAGCTCTCTAAGGATGGCTGCTCGTCAGTGGTGGTATTATTGGAATAGTAAGGGGCTGTAGATATATTGTACTCTAAATAATTAGTTTTCTGCAGGTCAGGTTGGATATATGGGATCTAAACCACCAGTCAGTGGTGAATGGCCTTCATTGATACTTACAGATGCAATCAGCAGAAAACAGCAATTCTATGGCTCGACAATACATGGGCATGCTGCCAGTTCAGTTGCCTTGCTTAGCTAGTGCAGTTGGGTTAAGAGTTGGACTCTAGTCCTGATGCTGTTTCTCTACCCACAGTCACAACCCCTAGATCACAAGGGCACGCTGAACCCTCGCTATGGTCAGGCGTAGGCCTTCATTACATGTGTGGGATGTGTTGCCGGCTCCCACTCTCTGCTTTATAACCTTCATTCAAAAAAAAAAATATGATCATTATTGTCCAGTGCATGTAAGTAACTATCTGCAGTATGTGGCCAGACCCTCTCACGGTGTTGCTAAGGTTGGCTCTGTCAAAGTGAGCGGTATTCTCGAAGCAGAAACTCCTGAATCAGTCAGGTGCATGCTGTAATTGATATTTATGCTGACATGAGAGTGTTACATGAGAAGAGGTGGAACAAATAGGGGTTACATAATGAATGAGATTAGAGAATGAACCGTAGTGCTGGATGCAGTGTTTTAGGACTCATAAGCTACACTATACTATTGTCGGTGTGGCATTATAATATATAACTTGGGTAGTAGGTTCTAGTAATTAGGGTTAGATCTCCACCTAGTAGAGGTGTGACGGTCCGTCGGGGCCCCCTTAAAAGCGTCTATGTAGGGCACGCTGCCCTTCACTCTATTGGTACTGGACTTATTCTCACACTATTACACTCACTGCCTGTCTATTCTCACACGATCAGGCTCTCTGCCTGTCTATTCTTGCACTATCAAGCTCTCTGCCTGTCTATTCTCACATGACCAGGCTCTCTGCCTGTCTATTCTCACATGACCAGGCTCTCTGCCTGTCTATTCTTGCACTATCAGGCTCTCTGCCTGTCTATTCTCACATGATCAGGCTCTCTGCCTGTCTATTCTTGCGCTATCAGGCTCACGGCCGTCTATTCTCTCACTATCAGGCTTACTGCATGTCTACATACTCTCACTCGCAGGCTTGCTGCCTATCTATTCTGTCACTCTTGTTCTTATCCATTCTCACATTCAGACTGGCTGCCTATCTAGTGGCACTTTGTCATGCTTTATTCGTGCACTCTCAAACTCGCTGCCATCTGTTCTTGCACTATCAGACTTGCCTACCTAATCTCGCACTTAGGCCCAGGGCCTATATATTCTTGCATGCACTATCGGGCTTGCTCACCTGCGTATTCTCAAGCTCACTGCCTATCTACTCACAAGCTCACTGCCTATGTATTCTCAGGCTCACTGCTCATGTATTCTTAGGCTCACTGCATATCTAGTCAGAGGCTCACTGCCTAGGTATTCTCAGGCTTGCTGCCTATCTACTCACAAGCTCACTGCCTATGTATTCTCAGGCTCACTGCCCATGTATTCTTAGGCTCACTGCATATCTAGTCAGAGGCTCACTGCCTAGGTATTCTCAGGCTCGCTGCCTATCTATTTTCAGGCTTACGGCCTATCTAGTCACAGGCTCCCTGCCTATGTATTCTCAGGCTCGCTGCCTATCGGTTCTCAGGCTCACTGGCTATATATTCTCAGGCTCACTGCCTATGTATTCTCAGGTCGCTGCCTATCTGTTCTCAGGCTCACTGCCTATGTATTCTCAGGCTCACTGCCTAGCTCACTGCCTATGTATTCTCGGGCTCACTGCCTAGCTCACTGCCTATGTATTCTCGGGCTCACTGCCTATGTATTCTGGGGCTCGCGGCCTAGGTATTCTTAGGCTCACTGCCTAGGTATTCTCAGGCTCACTGCCTATGTATCCTCAGGCTTACTGCCTATGTATTGTCAGGCTCACTGCCTATGTATTCTCAGGCTCACTGCCTACGTATTCTCAGGCTTGCTGCCTATGTATTCTCAGTCTCACTGCCTATGTATTCTCAGGCTTGCTGCCTATCTAGTCACAAGTTCACTGCCTATGTATTCTCAGGCTCACTGCCCATGTATTCTTAAGCTCACTGCCTAGGTATTTTCAGGCTCACTGCCTATGTATTCTCAGGCTCGCTGCCTATGTATTCTCAGGCTCGCTGCCTATCTATTCTCAGACTCACTGCCTATCTATTCTCAGGCTCACCGCCTAGTATGTACTCTCAGGCTCACTGCCTATGTATTCTAAGACTCACTGCCTATCTATTCTCAGGCTCACTGCCTATGTACTCTCAGGCTTGCTGCCTACGTATTCTTAGGCTCGCTGCCTATGTATTCTCAGGCTCGCTGCCTATCTATTCTCAGACTCACTGCCTATCTATTCTCAGGCTCACCGCCTATGTACTCTCAGGCTCACTGCCTATGTATTCTCAGACTCACTGCCTATCTATTCTCAGGCTCACTGCCTATGTATTCTCAGGCTTGCTGCCTACGTATTCTTAGGCTCACTGCCTATGTATTCTCAGGCTTGCTGCCTATCTATTCTCAGACTCACTGCCTATCTATCCTCAGGCTCACTGCCTATGTACTCTCAGGCTTGCTGCCTACGTATTCTTAGGCTCACTGCATATCTATTCTAAGGCTTACGGCCTATCTAGTCACAGGCTCACTGCCTATGTATTCTCAGGCTCACTGCCTATGTATTATTAGGCTCACTGCCTAGGTATTCTCAGGCTCGCAGCCTATCTATTCTCAGACTCACTGCCTATCTATTCTCAGGCTCACTGCCTATGTACTCTCAGGCTTGCTGCCTACGTATTCTAAGGCTCACTGCCTATGTATTCTCAGGCTCGCTGCCTAGCTATTCTCAGGCTCACTGCCTATGTATTCTCAGGCTCGCTGCCTATCTGTTCTCAGGCTCACTGCCTATATATTCTCAGGTTCACTGCCTGTGTATTCTCAGGCCCGCTGCCTATCTGTCCTCAGGAACACTGCCTATATAGTCTCAGGCTTGCTGCCTATATATTCTCAGGCTCGCTGCCTATCCTTTCTCAGGCTTGCAGCCTATGTATTCCTGGGCTCACTGCCTATGTATCCTCAGGCTTGCTGCCTATGTATTCTAAGGCTTAGGCCTATCTAGTCACAGGCTCACTGCCTATGTATTCTCAGGCTCACTGCCTATGTATTCTCAGGCTCACTGCCTATGTATTCTCAGGCTCACTGCCTATATATTCTAAGGCTTAGGCCTATTTAGTCACAGACTCACTGCCCATGTATTCTCGGGCTCGCTGCCTATCTATTCTAAGGCTTACAGCCTATCTAGTCACAGGCTTACTGCCCATGTATTCTCAGGTTCGCTGCCTATCTATTCTCAGGCTCTCTGCCTATCTATTCTCAGGCTCACTGCCTATCTATTCTAAGGCTTACGGCCTATCTAGTCACAGGCTCACTGCCCATGTATTCTCAGGCTCGCTGCCTATATACTCTCAGGCTCGCTGCCTATCTATTCTCTGGCTTGCTGCCTATCTATTCTCAGGCTCGCTGCCTATCTATTCTAAGGCTTACGGCCTATCTAGTCACAGGCTCACTGCCCATGTATTCTCAGGCTCGCGGCCTATATACTCTCAGGCTCGCTGCCTATCTATTCTCTGGCTCGCTGCCTATCTATTCTCAGGCTCGCTGCCTATCTATTCTCAGGCTCGCTGCCTATCTATTCTCAGGCTCGCTGCCTATCTATTCTAAGGCTTACTGCCTATCTAGTCACAGGCTCACTGCCCATGTATTCTGGGGCTCGCTGCCTATATATTATCAGGCTTGCTGCCTATGTATTCTGGGGCTCGCTGCCTAGGTATTCTCAGGCTCACTGCCTATGTGTTCTGGGGCTCGCTGCCTATATATTCTCAGGCTCGCTGCCTATCTATTCTCAGGCTCACTGCCTATGTATTCTGGGGCTCGCTGCCTATCTATTCTCAGGCTCACTGCCTATGTATTCTGGGGCTCGCTGCCTAGGTATTGTCAGGCTCACTGCCTAGGTATTGTCAGGCTCACTGCCTATGTTTTCTCAGGCTCACTGCCTATGTATTGTCAGGCTCACTAGCTATGTATTCTCAGGCTCACGGCCTATGTATTCTCAGGCTCACGGCCTATGTATTCTCGGGCTCACGGCCTATGTATTCTCAGGCTCACTGCCTATGTATTGTCAGGCTCACTGCCTACGTATTCTCAGGCTCACTGCCTACGTATTCTCAGGCTCACTGCCCAGCTATTCTCAGGTTCACTGCCTATGTAATCTCAGGCTCACTGCCTAGGTATTCTCAGGCTCACTGCCTATGTATTCTCAGGCTCGCTGCCTATTTGTTCTGAGGCTCTCGTATGCATCTACACGGCGCCCACTCAATTATCCCATTACGCAATCAGGACATGCTCCTTCTCACTTGTGTCTGTTGCTGCCTCCACCAGGCACACCCACTGTTATTACTAAGACACGGTCACTTGACTGAATAGCTAATGCCGGCTTGGGGAGGGTTGAACAGTAGTACTAGGATACAGGAGTAAGTCATGGAGTCACACGCCACTTGACTATGGCAAGAGTAGTGTAGAGAGTAGTGATGGTACTGTTAGCACGTAAGGTTAGATTCTCCACCCAATAGGGGTGTGGTGGTCAGACAGATCATGCCTGGGGTATGGGGTCCGTCACGTATTAACCACTACTGTCTCCTTCACCCGACGGCCACTACCCTGGTTGTGTTCCTAGAGTCTACTTAGACTTCAGTGTGCAGTGAAAGCAGGTGAGTTGGGAGTATACAGTACTCACCAGTCCTGGTTTACTGAAGCTGTGCCCATTCGGGTTACCCGAGACAGACATGGTGGCTGGAGTCATCCAGGTACCAGGCACTGATCACAACTCCAAGGTCGGTGGCACCACTCCCTTCTCTAAGGAACCAATACGTAGTCACTGGATGGCCACATCACAAAGTCAGTGAGAGGGAGAAGGTTGGGGGTCATGGGTAGTTCAGCATTACTCTTGTCATAACGCTCAGTTCTCAATGTGTATACTTGTCTGTACTTACTTTCACAGGTATACAGCCTACTACCATTGGTAAGAGAGCTGTCAACCCCCTTTCCTAACCTATTACTTATAGCCTTGGGGGTATAGGCCGCCTCCTGCGGCCCTTTGGGGGACTCCGGCGATGCAGGGCAATTAATGCTAATTGCCACTGACCTGCCGAGTCTCTCACCCCCAAGGCCACACAAGGGGGTGGGTCCAAGGTCATACCGCTGCCTCACGCAAGGAGCATGCGCACACATGACTGCGGGCTCACATCAGCTCAGACTGCCAATCTGTAGTTTAGGAGGACGACAGCAGGTAACCTTACCAATAAGGCGAATTGTAGTTAAATGTAGTTTAACGTAGTTAAACGTAGTTAACGAAGATGTAGCCCACGCATCACACGCGCCCAGGAAAAGGTCGGCAGAGGACCTGTGAGTACGGCGACCACGCGCTAAGCGGTCACACGTGAAGCAATGGCACCCGGGCACCAGTATATTAGTCCTGATAGCTAGCAGCTACTGATAGCCACTGTTCTCAGTCCCACCACCTCCCCATTTCAAACCACCTAATTAAGGATAGCTAGAAATACTCCATCCAATTCTTTGGATGTGATTTGAGCTGGGGGGACTCCGGCGATGCAGGGCAATTAATGCTAATTGCCACTGACCTGCCGAGTCTCTCACCCCCAAGGCCACACAGGGGGGTGGGTCCAAGGTCATACCGCTGCCTCACGCAAGGAGCATGCGCACACATGACTGCGGGCTCACATCAGCTCAGACTGCCAATCTGTAGTTTAGGAGGACGACAGCAGGTAACCTTACCAATAAGGCGAATTGTAGTTAACTGTTAATAATTCTTCCCAGAGCAGTTTAATATAAATTACTTTTCTAAATTTGTTGCCCAATTATATTTACTGGTGTAAAATACCTACGTTGGGCTGATGCAAGTTATTACAGTGGCATTGATTCACAAACCTCCAATGTTATATAAATTTTACTTAATGATGTTATATTAAACATTATCATAGCCATTCATTTATTTAGATCAATTGCTAAAGCTATACTTCAAAGCTCAACAGATAATGTGAAGCAAGTGTTGCAGTGTGAATGGGTATCCGATGAAGATACTACTGTATTTAAAGAACTAGTGAAGAAAATGCCACGTAAGACAATAAGAATCAGAACGACCATTTAGGTGTTATTAATTGTTAAAAAAAACTGGCTTTACGAGTGTTGACCATTTTGTATACTACTGAAGTTGTTACACATGCTTAGTTACATAAAATAAATTCAATTTATCCTTTCAAAATTTTCTTTAAGCCTTCAATTACTCATTAGACCTATTCTCTCATTCTCTTTCACATACTTTCATTGAACAATACAAAAAAATGTTTGGCTCTGGTGTTCAAACCCCTGACCACTTGCCTGTCTGCACATTAAGCAAGTGATCCTGGATATGAACCCCAGTTATAGCGAAACAGTATTTACCAGTGTATATATTGTTTAATAAAAGAATGTTAAAGAGTAAATCAAATTTCAATGTAGTCATATCAAAAACACTTAAAATGTCTTACATGTAGAATAAGAAAGGCAATTTTTAATCAATGCATTTACTTGTACTTACTGTTCTCCCAACTTCCCACATGCAGCAGCGATCAATACATTAGTTAGAATGTGTTGTTGTTAGAAATCCTAATTGACTCTTAATGCACCTGTGCGAGGGATAATAATACTTGTCCTGCCTGTCAGTCTGTTTGTCTTTCTCAGATTTTGGAGTGAGAATTAAATATTGAATTAGGCATGAATGTATTGAGGATGATGATTTAAGTGTGTTTGATGCCTAACTTGTTAATTAATTTGTGAATGAAGCAGCTCAGCCTCGTACTAGCATTTTGTGTGTAATGCCCCTACTGGCATTTGGTAATCACACTAGCAAATTATTCTTGCTACCTGTTGTGGTGGCAGTTTTACTTGAGCTGAGTAGAATGCCAAGAGCTTATGCCAATGAACTTAAGTAAAGTCTGATAAATATTCAGTAAAAGCTTGTATAGTTATTTGTAGTGCTGAGAGTCACACTTTTTGTGCTTCATAAAATTGTGCATGTGACATATATACATTATGCTTGGGGATAAATACATACTTAATTACATGCTATTTATTGTGCTTTAGCTGTTGCTTTGGAAGTTCTTGAACAATGTTCTGGAATACAGGAAGTGCCACGTGGCATTCATGCAAACTTCAACTTCATTTTTACTGAGTACGTCCATAATATTTAGTTATTTTTAATTGAAAATAATAAATTTCTTGCAATGCAGAGGGAATGAAGATAATTCAAGTAGTGAAACAATGGGTGATGCTTTAGCTGTGGACCCCTCAGCTTCTAACAATTCTACTGCTACTGATGTAAACAGTACTCATAGTATAAGAAATATAAGAAAAAAATTTGTGAGAGAACATAGTAAACATCCATTGCTGGTGATGGTAAGTTAATTATGATTATATCAACACTTCTGAGTATACTAAGCCAGCTAGATATAATTGTTATTATAATTTAATTTGCCTTAGTAAGATGTAACTATAAGTAGGTAAACAAAAAAAATATGGATACTTATTAGCAGTAAATGATGACTGACTGTTGAATTTTGCTGACTACTAGCATCAAAGGAATTACTGTCAGATTAATTGTTTCATAGTTTAATAATGTATGAGTAATGTATTTGGTGAGCTGAAATTACCACGAACATGAGTAACTACTTATCTTACATTTAAGTAAGCCGCTTTAGGAAAAAAAAATCATGATTGTAGTTGGATTAGATTTTTAGCATAGGGGAAATTATTTTGTAGAATTTTGTAAAATGCGGTGTTTAAATAATACCTCACGAGGTGTTTATCAGGAGGCACTGTCTGGACAGCCCATGTTGAGCCCTTATAACTTCCACACTAATACATTTTATACAAAATGAACAGATATAATTTCTAGCTTATATCCTCTAGTTTCTTCATTCAAAACATCTTTTCATAATGACTAACTATGGAAACAATATTAGGCTTTATACTCGTGTGTCCAGGCAGTGCCTCCTATTAAAAACCAAATCTATGTTCTTCAAACTCACTATTTAAGACAGTGATTTATAGAATTATGTATGATTTGAATACTAGACACCTTTATAGCTTACTGGTGAATTATGAATGTATCAAATGCACTACAGATTGATTTCAATCGGAAGAAACTGTTGCTACATCCACTGATTAAGAATTTGAGAGATAACAAATGGACTATCAAGGGCCTGCCAGTATACTGCTTTATATTGCTAATCTTTCTGGTATTCCTTATAATGCTCACCCTTTATGCCATGTCCTCTCCAAATCCACAAGAGCTGCGATGTGAGTAGCTATCATTAATGCATCATATTAATATAGATTATTATGTATTGTACTACTATGCAGGTCTTTCTAACAACACATCTGAGATTGAATTGGATGAAGTACTTATCCAATGTAGTGAGTACTTAATTAAAAATAAATAAAGACATTTCTGTGGGAATGTTTTGGAACTTATAGAACTAAAATTAAATATATAACTTAGCAAATTGTACATATACTTGTTACATATATAATGCTATGTCCCATACTCCAAATATAATCTTACATGACTAAGCTGAATACTAATACATGCTATAAGAGAATACACTTTAAGAATTTATGATTTAGTCATCAGGTTTTTTAGCTGCTTTAGGTAATAAATATACTTTAGTAAAGTTCTAAATTTGTCTATGTTGTTCTTTGCAATTTCCAAATGTCATTATAAATTGGTTTGATTATTGTACTTGATATTTTGTTTTGTTTACAGGTGGTCTGATTGTATTAGTTTCTTTAATATATTTCATGTTGGCAAGTTTCCTAATTACGGAAATATTTCAAATGATAATTCAAAAAACAAAATACTGGAAAAATTTCTCAAACTACGTGAACTTGCTTCTGTATTTTTGTACTTTTGTTTTTTGCCTACCTACAATTCTTGGATGTTCTTGTCCAATTAAGTGGCAATGGCAATTAGGATGTTTTGCAGTCTTCTTGGGATGGATTGATTATTTGTTCTTATTGAGAATGATGCCTGGAGGTAAACTGTTAGTTGCTTCACTTTGCTGGATGAAATTTAATTCGAATAGCGTAGGTTTCATTAGCTTGGATAGGATAGTCGACTAACATGTTGCTATAATATAATATTAATAATAATTATATAATTATAATATTAATATTTATGTGAAATAATTGTATAATGTCTGCAAAGATTAGAAATACCTAATAGTTGTTAAATGCAGTTTAGCTATTTGTTATATGATTAATAGGCAATCAATTGAGCTTCTTAAGTATCAAACTGCTTTTGTCGTCATATTATATAGTATCAGTGAATTTCTTTTTTTTAAGCTCAGTCTTGATAAAATCATGTTGTAGTGCAAATCTATGTTTATATCTTTCCTTTTGTGTTATTGTAGGCATTCATATTCTTATGTTTGAGAAGATATTTGTTTCATTTTGGAAGACCATAATAGTGACTGCTATACTAGTTATCGCTTTCAGTTCTGTCTTTTTCATGGCATTTTATACTCCAGATCCTGACTTTGCAGTAAGTGGTTTCTGAAATGCAATAAAGTGTGTAAAAAGAGTGTATTTAAAAAAGGCTGTGTTAAAATTATATAGCAATTTTATGAGTATGTCATAATAGTATTCACATTTTCCTTATAGAGATCTCCTTTTGCCACTCTTCTGAATTCTTTTGTGAAAGTGATGACAATGACGACAGGAGAGTTGGATTATGAAAGCATTTTCAGATTAGATTCTGGCGGGGGCTCAGATGATGTCACAGAAATCCCTTTCAGGGAGATCGCCATTATTTTATGGATACTGTTTTTGATAATGATGCCAATCTTGCTGTCCAATTTACTGGTAAGTATAAAAAATATCATTTACATCAATTTTGAATTTCTTGGTGGTATTGATTATTACATTCTCATAGACTGGTCTAGCAATAGATGATGTGCAGCAAATCAGGGAAAAAGCTGCACTTAGAGGCTTGGAATTGAAGGTTAGTAGTATTAGCTATTTATTAGAAGTTTATTGTAATGTTTCAAAAATTAGATTATTTGTATTTTAACAGTAAATTAGCAAACTAAAACATAGTTAGCTAGCTTTTAAGTATTTTCTCTCTCGATATAATGTATTCATTGTAATATGAAAATATACAATAACATTCAAATGGAATAAATAAATATAAAATTATCATGTCTTTCTCATTTTTAGGTAGAATTTGCATTAAATATGGAAGAATTAATATCAACATTTTATAGCTTAGTCAGCTCATCCTTCAAGAAAAAAATAACGAAATTAAGCGACAAAGCATCACATTGGCAAGAAATTGCACTGTACTTGACTTCAGAAGATTTAGAATGCCACGAAGATGATGCAGATGGAAGTTACAAGGTATTAGTGATTGAATCTGTTTGTATAGCTGTATCAAACCTATACATTGTAAATTACAACAAAATTATGACTTGAATGTGTTATGCAGGGAATGGAGTCCAATCAAAATTTAAAATGTAGCATGGAAGAGATGATGAAAAAACTAACTTTTATTGAATCAGCTATACACTCTTCCATCAAGAGCTCTTCTGTTGATAAAGAAACTTCCATATAATAATGTGTGTTGACTATGTCATTGTAATGTTCTACATGCTGTTGCTAAAAATATGAAATTTTAAATTATTTTGTAATTGATGACTCTCAAGTACAATTGCGTGTAACAAGTATAATGCAGATTTTGTTGTTATTAGTGAATAATTAATCAGATATAGTTTCCAAACTTTAGCTGGTAGTGACATGAGATTTCTTCATTTCGATTAGTCAATTTACCTTGATTACCTTTTGCCACTCTTTTGAAATATATGGAATAGTTATATTACTTCAGGAGTAAAATAGTGGTTCCTTAATGATGAATATATTTTGACAATTTATTTGCCAGTCATATATCTTTTGATAGCTGTTTTGATAAATATCTGCAAGTTTTAGCACTCCTGACCTATCTCCAAGTTTTATTTCTGGACATGTATCACTATTTATAAACAAGTTTGATCAGACATCTTTTTAAATGTAACAAATATCTCAACATTAACTCCCGGTTGTTGCCTCTTGGGTAGAGTGGTGAATCTTTATTGGTGAAAATGCTGAATATTTTTCATGATCTAACTGAGAATCATAAAGTGGAACGAGGATAAAAAATATTGCAAGTTTAAATGCTGTTTCATTTTTTTACACGTGTTTTCTTTATGCTTAGATTATGGTCAGAACACATGACCTATACTATGCAGATTGTACAAAAACAAATCACTATGAATATTATCATCCATTGTGTAAACTCATAGCCCAGCACATTTACTAAGGTAAGATCTGGTGACTATCCAAATAAATTTCTCGTTATGGGAGGAACTAGTGCTATCATGCTGTACTTAAATCCATCTGCTCACTGCATGCTTTGAGTCGAGGAATTCAAGATATCATGTGTTGTAATGAA
>WLWD01002555.1_pt1 | contig 22816 bp, 21 predicted proteins | sample 6712731 | NCBI WGS metagenome assembly WLWD01 (sample SAMN12718690, study PRJNA576275) | sponge metagenome | isolation source: marine sponge | host: Mycale hentscheli | place: New Zealand: South Island, Marlborough, Capsize Point | collected 2014-11-01
CATGTCAACCTACACACATGGCAACTTCACATGTCAACCTACACACATGGCAACTTCACATGTCAACCTACACACATGGCAACTTCACATGTCAACCTGCACACATGGCAACTTCACATGTCAACCTACACACATGGCAACTTCACATGTCAACCTACACACATGGCAACTTCACATGTCAACCTACACACATGGCAACTTCACATGTCAACCTACACACATGGCAACTTCACATGTCAACCTACACACATGGCAACTTCACATGTCAACTTACACACATGGCAACTTCACATGTCAACCTACACACATGGCAACTTCACATGTCAACCTACACACATGGCAACTTCACATGTCAACCTACAAACATGGCAACTTCACATGTCAACCTACACACATGGCAACTGCTCACATGTCAACCTGCACACATGGCAACTTCACATGTCAACCTACACACATGGCAACTTCACATGTCAATCTGCACACATGGCAACTGTTCACAGCCTGCATTACATGTATTGTCAATGGATGTAGTTGGGAGGATGTTGTGGCCCAAGGCACCTTGGTTGCTTCTCCTGAGATCGTCATGCCTGAAATGCAGTTAGTCACTGTACTATCACTTTTGGCACAATTTTGTTGTCATTTACAATTTGAAGTCTGCAGTACTTCCAGAGTGACAAAATGGCCGCATTCATCCTTGATGAATTGATACTGGACTGAACTACCATAATGCTTAATACTTTAGAAAAGAGACACATGACATGTGGCAAGGTTTGTGTCGTGTAACATGATTTCATTAAGTTGATTTTTTTTCTTTTTAACTGATCTTGATCAGAATCTCCCAAAATGCTTTGCAAGTTTCTTACTTTCTTACTGGACTTTTCTTACTTGACCTTGTCAATTTGCATTGTATCGTTTATTGTTGTGTTTTTATTTTGTTTGTTTTTGCTGCTCACATATGTCAATTTGAAACCACAATAACTTTACCCACTTCTCACCTATTCCCTATATCTCCTTGCTCATACCACACCTCCTAATCAGCCCCTCCTACTACACATCCTGCCCTCCTGCATCAAGATAAACATTAATCTATACAACATCTCTACTCCCCTAGTCCTAATCTGCATCTAATTGAAACTAACATTGATACCTTGCCACTCATCCCTAACTCTCTATTTATTCTATGTACGTTATTTAATTTGCGGAACAGCTACACACATGTTCATGCATACATGTTGTTGTTTTTTTGTTGTTGTTGTTTTTTAACCATATGTGTATATTTTCTTCTCATGTTCACCTTCCCACAATTTGAGCCAGAATCTTGCATCATTTCACTCTCTCTGTTTTACTCTCTGGTTCTCTTTGTATTTTAAAGATATTGAGTTAGAATTAACTGAGCAATTTCTGCACATAGCTGGCCTAACAACCCAATTACAGAGGGTTATCTATTTTATACTATTAGTGGATTTACACAACACAGAGAACAAAGCATAAAACTTGCTAACGTAGCAAATTCCATTCATTGAATATTTCTCAGTTATTTACTATTGAATAACGTTGGGGTCAATAGTGCTAGCTCATTAATTGAAGTCATAACCAAACCACTTAATATAGTATTGTACAAATATATTTTTGATGCTCCAAGTTACTATCTTGCATGTATTTTTAACCATTACTCGCACATCATGGGTAAGAGTTGTACGTTTAAATGAAGTTTCTATATCACAAAGACAAGTTAAATAATCGTGCTAGCCTGGTCACATGACTAGTACGCCCAATGATGGGGTCATTGCTAATATGATTATAGGACACACCCATATAAGTGGGTGGTGATTCCTAAAAAAATCTGACCAATGCAAAGACAGTAATAAACCAGACTTCCTCACATTAATTTATTACAAGCATCATCTCGTTTGATTCAGTGTTGAAGAGTTGGATAGTCCGGTCAAAGAAAGCGGTGATATAATCATTGATATGGTAAAGGTTTTCAACTTCACAAATACTGCAGATAGGGCTTAACAATTGGCATACTAATCATAATATTAGTAGTATAGTGAAATAATTATCATGCACCTATATACATGTATGGTAAAGGGTCTTGATTATTCCTTCCAGACCGTAGAGCAATATAATATATGGAAACAAGCAAGGAGAAACAATGTCAGCTTAGCTGTGGCACGCAGGAGTGGGAACAGTGAGGCAGTACATGCTGCAGATTTATAATACCTGGTGAAAGCATCGCCATTAATCATCAAAGTTTTCATGACATGATTGACTCAATAATTTAATTCAATTTGAAAAATTATAAAAATATAGCCATTATGAACAAGTAAAACTCAGTTGGCATTAACAGCTATCATTATGGCAAATCAAATCAGTTGTCTTAGGTTTCTTGGGTTAAGAAGAGAGAATTAATAGTCCTGAAAGGTCAGCATTTCATGTTGGTGCATATTCACAAACACATAACAGACAACATTGAACTGGCGGACATCAAGAGTTAATAGAAAGGAATGAAAAAATTTTTTTTTGTAACTATTGAACTAGCTAATCAATTTTAAAATTTTAGATCATCTAATTTTCCATGCTATGACTTTAAAAACTTTCATTTAGCTTAGTCAATGTAGAGTTTTTCCCCCCATGAAGTGTAATTTTACAAGTGTAAATTGGCATGTGGTGGCCCGCTCAACTCCCACCACCCACGCAGTTAGCTAGCTACAGAAACTTGGACTCAGCTAGAAATATTCACACTAGTATTGACATTGAGTCATAATTGTATGTCCCAAATGCTTATGTCTCTTGATCCAGCATTTGACATATAATCTGAGTTTTCGTTTGGTCCGCTTCTTTGGTACACAATCAGAACGGGAGAAAGGGGGTGAATTGTTTTTTAGTAAATGTCCATCTGTAGCACCAATGTGAATCTCCCTCGACTACAACACTCTTGAGAGAGGAAGGGGAAATACTCTTTCCTAAAACGTAGTCGGCTGTGTAGCTAGACGCTTTACCTACCTTCACGCGAAAAAAATGTAGGTAAAGGGTTTGTTATGCAGAGATCAAAACCTGATATGGTCGTATCAGTTACGCCCCCATTTCCTGCAGAGTCACTTCACTGCCGCCCACTTGGCCGTAGTAAGAATTTCCTGTTTTGTTTGCGACTTGACTACACACCTCTAGTTGCTGGCTGTGCCGTTCTTTGGAGCCTAGAGGTATATGTATTTATTAGTAGCTGGTTACTCTGTAGGATTCGAGTATATGAAACTACTTTCACCATTAATAATAGCTATTACAGTATGGGGTTTCTCTGTCAGACAAATTATACTGCTTATGTCACTCTGTTAGTGCCATAGAAGTTTAATTCTTTAGCAGCCACTTTAATGTATTTACCATGGGTGTAGGAAGACATTTTAAAATGTAGAGGTCAATCAAGCTGTCACATTGATTTGCCATGCCTACAATATTGCAGGCCTGCAGCCTGGAGTTTGCACATAGGGGCACTGCTGATTATTGGCAATAAGAGGTAAACTGCTAGCGCTATATATCATTCTCACGTAACCTAACCACAACCCTGAGCTGTACACAAACAGTGAACCATTAATTGGCCTTTAATACTATAAGTTATCTAAATAAGTACATTACGGAACAGCACAAAAAGAATAGTTGTAGCGTAGCTTGCTTTATCAGTGCCATAACTAGAGTGATATTTTGTAGTCAAGGAGCCTAATGTTTACCTGAAAGCTTGGAATCAGACTAGACCATCCACATATAGAGTATGAAGTATATCCGGGGATATATATAGCTAAATAGCAGAAAATTCCACTGCAATTTAGACATGATTGACCAGAAGTCGACATTCCATAAGCTAAATGTGAGATGTGGCTAAATAATTTACTTCCGGTCACTCAAAAGGAGGGTTCGACCAAACCCCCCTGGCTATGGGTATGTATTGCGTGGGGTTTAATTGGCTTAAATGTAATCAATCCATATTAGTAAATTGATGTAATATTGATGAAAGCATCATATACTAATCAATCATGCTGATAAGCTAACCATACCTTGTCAAGCAAGAATTTTTAAGTTTGACAGAATCTTAAAAAAAACACTGACTTTTATCTTAACCTGTTTAGATAGACACTTTGTTACGGTGAATGCAGTAGAAGGTAAAGTCCTTTAGCTACTGTTAAAATTTCACTATTAGAAAAACTATAGTGGACTTTCAAAGTAATATAGCCAATAATCTTTGGGTTTTACTGATCCTGTATTCTCTGCATTCTCTTTTAATCTTGGACTGGTATTATACGTTATTGCATTTTTTTTTTTTTTTTTTTTTTTTTTAAAGTAGCTTTGTTATGCATCTTAAAAACTGATCCCAGTAGAAACTCATACCATAGTCATGGATATCAACTATTCCATCGTTCAGTTTAAAAAACCCTTTAGAGAAGGGAACACAGAGTTAAAATTTCTCACTGAGGCTTCTCTTTTTACGGGCTCGCTCTAACATTATGCAGATGGCTATATCGTGTAGCTCGCATAACAAGAACCTTTACAATTGAGCGATCATGTTGCTGTAAGGCCACCTTACCCGAGGATTGAAAACTTCTTACAATCGTATTTCTTTGCAAAATCTCAGAGGTATTTCAATACTAATTAATGAGTCTGGGGGTGGGTGTCGTGACAACAGAGAGGTATTTCAATACTAATTAATGAGTCAGGGGTGTGCAGTGACAACAGAAGGTATTTCAATACTAATTAATGAATCAGGGGGTGGGTGTCGTGACAACAGAGAGGTATTTCAATACTAATTAATGAGTCAGGGGGTGGGTGTCGTGACAACAGAGAGGTATTTCAATACTAATTAATGAGTCAGGGGGTGGGTGTCGTGACAACAGAGAGGTATTTCAATACTAATTAATGAGTCAGGGGGTGGGTGTCGTGACAACAGAGAGGTATTTCAATACTAACTAGTGATGTGCTTGAGCACAAATGGAGAGCGAGCCTAAAGACTATACTATTTTTATATGAATGATTTTGACTTCTAATGCTGAAGCTACTGAAAATAAGGTCGAGTTTTTAAATTATGCATACACTGTAAAGGGATTTCAGTACCATAGTAACAACTCGCTGCAACTGTTTGAATTGAAGGAAAACAACAACAACAAAACAATACCCGCTATTTAAAAGTTTTATTTGCGATATTCTTTAGCTAAATAGTGGCTGTAAAGCACAATGCTTTGACACAACTGGACATACACCTACACAAGACTTACCTTCACGGTTAGTCTAGTGGACAATGCATTTTCAAGTAAATATTGTTGCGTAGGGCTTATAACCATGCCAAAGAGCCATTGACTTACCACAGCCACTAACTCGAATAGAAATGGAAGTCCTGTAAGTTTTCACGTTTTAACTGCACCAGTAAAAGAATTCAAAACGGTAAACAATTCAATTTCTAGGGTGATCCGGGTACTGATCGATAAACAGAGGATTCTGTTTAGTGAAGTTTGGGACGGGGTCGACCACCGAACTAACACAAAAATGCAAGGGTCAAAGTACAAAAATGCCTTACGTACGTCCAAACATATATATAAACAAGCAAACATCCCCGATTTTCAATTGTGTTACCCTTGTAAGTGTCTCGCTCGCCAATTAATGAGTCAGGGGGTGGGTGTCGTGACAACAGAGAGGTATTTCAATACTAATTAATGAGTCGGGGGGGGGGGGGTGCCGTGACAACAGAAGGTATTTCAATACTAAATAATGAGTCAGGGGTGGGTGTCGTGACAACAGAGAGGTATTTCAATATAACTAATGAGTCAGGGGGTTAATAAGTGATAGGTCACAGAATTGCTGATAGGAGGTTGAGTAGTAGCTATCTAATGTAACTTAGAGACTAGCTATCATTTCACATACATATGAATAATTCCATCTCATATTATAGGTTATGTCAGATCATGAGCTTCATCTTGGCCTTCAAACTCTAGAAAAAGAAGAAGAGCAAGTTGTAATCACCATCAGGAACAACTTGGAGCCAATTTCTCGGTATCTGAGGGATAATAAAATTATTGATAGTAACTTATACTGGGAAGTTACTGATCCAGATGCAGTACAAGCAGATCATAAGAGAGCTAAAAAGGTGTTCAATGAGCTAACCAAAAAAGTAAAAGGATTAGATGCAAGATACAATGTATTCTTGGATGGCCTTCGTAAATGTCAAACATGTGATCATGCCATTTCTAAGTTGGAAAGAGCATATGAGGAGTTGAAGAAGGAGAGTATTGTAGCTGAAAGTGACATAAAACTAAAGCTGCAAAAACAGCGTAAGTTTATACTAATTGGGTAGGTTAGTAGCCAAAAAATTGTGTTGAGATATCATTTTTCACTTTTAATAATACAGTAGACCCTCGGTTATCCGAACACCTCAGGACTGAGGGTTGTTCGGATATTTGAAATGTTCGGATATTTGAAATAAGTCATTTTGAATGGGGTTTTAATATTTTATCTATTTAATGCACAGCAAAATTCCAATGAATATCTTTATAATCCCCAAAAATGGTGTTCGGATTAGCGAGAGTTGTAGTACCAAATCTTGTTGAGTTGGTTTTACTAATTGTATGTTAATTAAAAAAAAATTTAGCAGCTCATAGCATTCATTGTGACGAGTAGCTAACAGTCTTGCACCTTAGTACTTTTTAATTTTGCTATTCTTTTTTCTTTTTTTCCAATCTAAATCACTTTCTCAATATTACTCATTTCTGAGTAGTTATAGTATCCCAAGTATTCAGATTGTGCTATTGGAATTTGTTATTATTTTACTTCAAATGTTTATAGCTACAAAAATTCCAGATTGCATTTTTTCGCTGGTCACAGGGTATGTGTATTAGCAGGATGAATATCATTAAAATTAACTCCCACATTGAATGTGCAGTAAATATTAATAAAACTTTAGATAGCACTTAGAGTTATCCATACATGTAGATTATAATGGAAAGAGTATTTTTATTGTTAAAATGGATATATAAGTATCTGTTATTGGGCTTAAAGTGATCGTGATTTGCAACTTTTTTTGGCAAAAAATTTATACTTACCTTGCATCCAATAGGGAAAGAAAATTATTCATTATTAAATCAGGAAGATTTAAGTAACATGAGTTAATAGTGATTTTTAAATTGTAATTTAGCATTTTGACTAAACTTGAGCTAAAAAGAACCTAACTTGCTTGTAACTAATGCTCAATAATTGTATCATATTCAACTAAAAAAGAAATTTCATTTACTATGAGCTTAGCATAAAGCTGCATATCTTTAGTAGAGTTTGTGTTGATTTTTACCTTTTTACCACGCACTGCTGTGACTAATTTAAATAATAAAATAGGTCACAAAAGAATTTTTGAATGTAGAATGGCAATTAAAAAAAAATGCTGGTATAAATTTCAGTTGTACTAGGCTTTGTACATAACATAAAAGTCACGTTGTAATCATATGAGCAATTATTACTTTTATTTATGTAAGGAAAGCTAATGGAGTTGTGGGAAGCTGGTTCGTAAGGGAGGTATTGCCGTGCACAGTCTCAGAGGAGCTCCTCACAAGTTACTCATGTATGCCACCAGAGTTCCACCCCGACTCAGTAGTCTGACAGATAGAGTTTTAATTCTATTATCAAAAAAAAGAAGGCACGAGGTAGAACTAAAGCAAAATGGCTGATGCAACTATTTATATGACCATGAAGACCACACTTATTATGACGAGTACTGACACACGATGACACACACGAGCTAGACTTCCTGCACTGCAGCGTTTAGTTCGCACTACAGCACAGGCACACACATACGCACAATAACACCTATGGATCAACACCAATGACTTGCGCAAATGGTTAACTTTACTGTGGACAACAATTAACTGAAACAAATGCATGACTAAAATATAGTTAAGTTGAAACGGTTCGATGCGGGCGTGGTCTGGCCACGCCCGGTCTTGACTTTAGGCCCGACCCATATCTCCCCCGCCTAAGCTGTGACGTCCGGGAGCAGCTGATAAACACTGGGAGGGCCAAGACTGCCTTGAAAATCCGTCTGCATTCGAATGATCCCTGCCAGCACGATGCACAATCTCTATAGGTCTATCTTGAAGAGTGAGAGCGAAACGAAGAAGGCGACGGTCGAGTCCATGACTCGATCCTTGTGATCTGTCACAATTCTCAGGGGTTTTCCATACACAAGCCTCTCAAAGTGGCGAATTGAAGCAACAATGGCGAGGCTCTCAAGCTCCGTGACCGAATAATTGCGTTCTGACGTCCGGAGTTGTCTGCTGAACAATGCCACAGGGTGTTCAACACCATCTCTGATTACATGGAGATAGGCTTTGATGCCATCGCCGGAAGCATCAGTATAAATAACCATCTCATCTTCCTGTTTAGGGACACACAGAATAACATGGTCAGCCAACAAAAGTTTCAACTTACTGAATGTGTCATCCATTCCTGAAGTCCACTCCACCTGCAGAGGTGCACGGAGAGAGACAGAGGGTGTGAGGGATGACGAAAACTGACCAAAATAAACTGTCTGTAATAAGACATTGCTCCTAAAAATGAGCGCATGTCTCTTTTAGTGATGGGTTTCCTAAAGTTGACTAAGGAATCAACTCTACACTGGGGAATAGACAAACCTCCCCCACCAGTCCTATGGCCTAGGTAGGTATGGTGTCGTCTGTCAAAACAACATTTACGCCTCTTAATTGTGAAACCAGAATCACTCAAACACTGAATCACACGTTTAAGATCGCTTAGATGACTTTCCCATGTTTCACTATAAACAACGACATCGTCCACATAATTGCAACACACATCATTGACTGGGGTTAGTACTGCCTCTACCGCTGCCTGGAAGATGGCAGGGGCATTTTTAAGCCCGAAGGGCATTCGCACAAATTTGAATTTCCCCAGAGGACATACAAATGTAGTTAGGTCACTCGACTTAGGGTCCATGGCAATCTGGTGAAAACCAGCGGTCAGGTCCAAAGTTGACAAACACTTGTTCTGGCCAACTTTCTGTAAAATTTCGTCAAGAGAAGGGACCCAATAACGGACTAAAAGAGTAACCGAATTAAGCTGGCGAAAATCTACACATATACGCACCGAATTGTCTTTCTTCCTTACGGGCACTAGTGGGGATGACCAAAGAGCAGTAGATTTGACAGTTATTCTCTCATCTAACAACTTGGACAATTCAGTTTTAACGGCTTGCTCGATACCTACGGGAATATTTCTACCTTGTTGGGAAACTGTAATTGCATGTTCAGATAGAACAATTACACATTTGGCAGATTCACACAGTCCGGGTTTCTCACTAAACGAGTCAGACACAATATTTAATACTTCATTGAGCTGTTTACTATTAAAATTATCACACTTGTCTTGACTAAGCAATGGAGAAGTTTCTAACAGCGAATTGTCAATACCCACATCTTCAACCACTAGCGTAGCTGCACATACATTCAAAGGTCCGTCGACATACGTTTTCAGGTTATTTATGTGGGCAAGACGAGTGGGATGGCCATCTCCCTTGCTGACTTTGAAAGTGACTCGGGATACTTTATCAGTGATGTTGTATGGGCCTTCCCAAGAGGCTTGGAGAGAGTTATGTAGACCAGGTATTCTCATGAGAACTTTTTCTCCAACGAGGGCTCGATCACTTTTACCTCTATTATAGATTATTGCTCTCTTTTCACTAGCAGAGGCTTCCTGTGAGGAGGCCATGTCATGAATAATACCCAACTGGAGCTTTAAAAGCCATTCTTCCACATCCAAACTTTCTAGGTATTTCTCAGACCAACCATGATACAAAAGATCTAATGGACCAACAACTTCCCTGCCGTAAACTAGCATATTTGGTGAGAACCCAAGGTCTCTATCGGGGACTTGGCGAATAGCAAACAACGCCATAGGGAGAAAATCAACCCAATCAATCCCAGCGTCAACAGCCTTAGCAAGCATGGGCTTAAGGGTTCCATGTAGCCTTTCAACCACACCATTGGTCTGGGGCCTATACGGGGAAGATTGTATGGTATCCACACCCAACACGGTACAAAGATTACTCATCAACTTAGATAGGAATATGGTACCTCGGTCTGATAAGACTTTCAGGGGAATACTGGTTCTAGAAATTATCTGGAGGAAGCACTGCGCAGCTTCTTGGGTGGATGCTGTGCGCATGGGAAGTGCCTCAGGCCACCGACTAGACAAACATGTATGTGAACATAAACTTTGAACCACGTTTGCCTTTGGGTAAAGGGCCTACCAGGTCGACGGCTACCGACTCGAACGGCAGTGTCAACACTGGCCTTTGAACCATGAGTGCTTTTCTGTTTCCTGACCGATTCACTCTTAAGCATACATCACAACTTTTAACAAATTTCACAATATCACCATGTATCCCTGGCCAGACAAAACGGGTTCCCAACAAACGTCTCATCCCCCGTACACCTACATGGGCAATGTTGTCATGGGCCAGGACAAGGGCCTTGTTACGTTTAGACATAGGCAAGACAATGCGATTGCACACATTATTAACCTCATCGACTACACTGTGAACTAATACACCTTTGTCATTATAGGAATATCCATTTAATTTCCTGTTAGCTAGGTCTCTAATAGCATCAAGGGTTGCGTCATCATTAACATCCTGGATTAGGGATTCAGTACTAGAAAGTTCATTGCAACCAGGAATAACTAGATCCAAATTATCACCACCAACGGGGTTGTTCGCCACGCCAGGGGTTGCTGACTATTGATATCACATTGAGAAATCCAACCTGACGACTCACCAGGCTGACTATCAGCAACAACAGAATTATTATTAGGAGAGACTTGGCAATTCAACCCAACTTCCATATTATCTTCATAGTCAACAACAAGCCCAGATCCCGAAGAATCAGCATTGCTACCAGCACCCTCAGCATACTGCTCAAAACCGACATTTATATTTGCCAATCTCTCGAACTCCCTTTGAAAGGGGTTGGGGTTAGACTCAACTATGTCACTTGCAAACTTATTCTTCCTCCTATTTCTCTTGGAATTAGACATTGATCTAGTGACAACAGCAACAGTTGCCCTTAGTCAGGTAGCTTAAGGACTTATTTTGAGAAGATGGGGACATGGCGGATAAAAGCACCAAATTTTATACAGTTATTCATTGAGATGTGTAGAGCCATTTCAGGGTAAGTACCACCGCCCACTCATTCCATGAGGTGTGAAATTGCTCATAAGCGTCAATCAATTTAGTGGAAACCGGATGTTAACAAGAAACTTGAAATCTGCTTCACAGTTACAATGAAAATGTTTCTATTTTCAATGCTAATGAAACCTAGTTCATGAAACCTCTGACTAGCAGTAAACCCCTGTATTAAGGACATCTCTGTATTAAGGACACCTATATAGAGACCAAAACAATCCTTCATGGTATTAGGTATGGCCACTGATCTACAAGACACAGCATTACAATCAGGCCTGTAGCCAGGAGTTTGCACAGGGGGGTTCGGATTTCATAGAAACTCAAGAAAGCCACACCTACTTTTGTTTTCTTCGTTTATTCTTTAAAAAGCGAAAAAGAAAGGGGGAAATATGCCAAAACTAATAATTTGTCTGACATTCTATGTGTTCTATTAATAAATTCATTGAACACTGCTGACTATCAGCAATAAACTGAACGATATATCGTTCTCGTGTAACCAGGCTTCTAACCACTACCGTGAGTTGTACTCAAACAGTGAACCATTATAATAGGCCTTTCGTACTATAAGTTGTCTAAATAAGTACATTACGGCACACCATAAAAAGAATAGTTGTAGCGTAGCTTGCTTTATCAGTGCCATAACGAGAGCGATGTTTTTTAGTTAAGGAGCTCAATGTTTATTTGAAAGCTTGGAATCAGACTAGGCCGTCCACATATAGAGTATGAAGTATATCCTGGGATATATATAGATAAATAGCAGAATATTCTATTGCGATTTAGACACGATCGACCACAAGTCGACATACCATAAGTTAAATGTGAGGTGTGGCTATATAATTTACTTCCAGTCACTAAAAAGGGGGGTTCGGTCCCGAACCCCCCAAAACCCCCCTGGCTACGGGTATGACTATCAACAATAGGCTGTGGTGACCTTGTTGCACTCCGATGCTAAGTATCATTTAGCTTGCTTTGCTGGACTCCAAAATAGGCATTGCTCCTTCATCATTCCTACTTTCCAGTACTGGGATACCATTCTCAAAATGGAAATTCTGGGTCTAATATTTTGTCCGAGCTCACCGAGAACAAGACTTCGCCCTTTATGTGGAGTCACTAAAGGCTCTGGCCCCATGGTTTTTTACCCTCGAACACCAGAACTATTCCAGATAGATATCTGTTCACATTCGTGATATGGAAAGTCTACCTGCATCCATCTTACAAGAATTCAGAGAAAATGGTCATTGGGTAGTGAATAAAACCACAAATTGATTCTCATCCATGCCAATCGACCAGGCTCACAAGCAGAACAATGAGTTCGTGAAGGGTTCTGGAGGTGCTGTGGGTGTTACGGAGAATCCAACTGCATTCAGGAAATGGATGATAGCTGGGCCAGAGGAAGCACGACTTTTGAAGGAGTTTGAAAGAGAATTCATTGTGAAAGAAACAAAAGAATACTACCACCATGAGGAAGGTTTCTGTACTCATCTCTTCCTGGATGACACCCCAGAGCTTGTAGTCCTTGATACACAGAATGTCGTCAATGAGTCAGTAGTGAGCACAGTGCGTACTGTAGAAGCAATTGGCAGAGATCAATGCAACATACCACAAATCAGTGATTGTAGAGCGCACGCTCAATACATGATCCGATAAAAAAGAACTCCTTACCTTTGTTTAGGAGCCCAACACCCAAGACCAAGAGTAAGCAAACGGGACAGATCTCAATGCTGAAAAGTGATGTGGAACTCTTTTCACGCTTGTACATTGGTATGCAGCACAGGAAGGGTGATATGAATACAATCTTACCCTCCTTCTCTCTCTGATAGAGGGAAACTACGACAGGGAAAGAAGTCTGATTTGCTGAGTGTTCTGATCCAGGAAACGCAAACCGAGCCTCCGGTTTTGTTTGATGTTAAAATACTAGATGGAGCTGCTGTTGTACATTTCCTGTCTACAACTGGCATCACCATTTTCAACGATTTTGCAAGTAGTGTCTTCATCCCCCATGTCATGAAGAATTTGGATTCCTCTAGCTAAGCGAGTTGATGTGGTATGAGATCCCTACATTGTTAACAGCATCAAGGAATCAGTAAGAGAGAGGAGGGGTAAGGGGACAAGAAGAAAGGTGAATGGTCGAAACAAAGTTCCAAGCAACTGGCCTGACTTCTTGCATGATTCTACCAATAAGCAGGAGCTTTTTAACTTCCTCTCCAACAAGGTGGCATTGACTGACATCCCAGATGGCAAAGAGATATTTATTACATCAGGCAATGCAGTGATCACTCAAGACACCAACCACAGCATGCAGCTCTGTGACCATGAAGAAGGAGACACCAGAATACTCTTGCACTTGCAAGATCTCTTGTCACTGGCTCTACCACCTGCTTGGTGCGCACGGTGGATACTGATGTTGCTGTGATCATCATTGGCAAGTTCTACTCATTGCTCACCAACATCCAGCTGCAGACATTTGGATTGCCTTTGGTACTGGCAAGAACTTCTCCTATATGCACATCAATGCCATTTGCCAAGCTTTGGCAAAAGAAAAGTCCATGTCACTTCCTATTTTTCACTGCTTTACAGGTTGTAATACAACTTCAGCGTTTTTTGGGAAGGGGAAGAAGTCAGCATGGGAGACCTGGAATGCATATCCTGAGGTGACTGAAACTTTCATGTACATGTCAACACACCCACACATGTCATTGACCAAGGAATCTCAGCATTTCCAAAATCTTGAACGTTTCACAGTTGTTCTGTATGACAGAGCCAGCAGTCTGGAGTCTGTTGATAAAGCACGGAAGGAGTTGTTCTGTCAAAAGAATAGGACCATGGAGAGCATTTCCACCAACTCAGGATGCCTTGCTGCAGCACTCCAAGCGTGTAGTCTACCAGGCAGGAATTTAGACAACAAGTGAATTGGCTCAGCAGCATACACCAACCCCTGAAGGACATGGTTGGACATTTGACAGCCAGTCATGGTGTCCCATATGGAGTACATTACCACTGGCGTCAAAGGCCTGCAGTGAAGTGCAGTTGCAAGAATGTCAAAGGCTGTGGTGCAAGGTGTTCTTACAAGAAGGCAAAATGGAAATGTACTGAACTATGCAGCTGTAAATGTGAAAAATAGTTATTTTGATGAACTACTAATTATAATAGACAATGATAAATCATCTCCCCCACACTTTTAATATTTGCTATGGTCAAACAAAAATTTAAATTTCCGCTATCATTTGATTACCTTTATCTTTAATATTTTGGCTCCCACCAAGTGTTAGGATATGATTGGGCAGTGGTACCTACCCTAAAATTACTTCATACATCTTGGTAAATAGCTGTACAAAATTTGGTGCTTTTATCCGCCATGTCCCCATTTTTTTCTTAAGCCACCTGACTACCTCCTCTGGGTGTCATCAGAGCCCTGAGAGGTCTTACTAGCCTCCTGCGGGCTAACGACAGAGCCAGCCTCCTCCTCAGAGGAAGTTTAATGCCTGAGGTATCATCAGGGTGCCCCGCCCCCTCTGCCCTGGGGAGGGCATTGGAGGCGGCATGTCCATCCATAGGGACAGAGAATAGGACCCTGTTACAGAGGTCGTCTTCATGGGCCACTGCAACAACTGACATAAAGGACTTGCCACCATATTCAAAATCAACTTCAGCAGACTGAAGCCATTGGGGTTCACCATTCCACCCACGGACTTGTACATATTTGTCCAGCAATTGGTTCTCATATACCAAGGAAGCAGGCGCTATGGTGATTTCTGCACCCGTATCTGGCACTATCTGGCACGGAAGGCCATTGATCATGCCGTCAACGTGTGAGGCACCGTCTTGCACAGCAATCCAGTTGGCATTATAAGTCCTTGAATCTCTTTTAACAACAATGGACTTAGAATCAACTTTGTTATCATTAGGTCTATTACCCTGAGCAGGCTTAGACTTGTTAGGGCAATCAGGGGACTTGTGTCCCGGGGTATTACAGGTGTAGCACACGACTGACAACAGTACTACTCAGTTCACTACCAGAATTATTTTTAAACCGACATTCAAATGACCTGTGACCATACCTGTGGCATATATAACATTGAACGGACCTGTGAAAACTATTATTGCCACTTGATTGATAATTACTTCTCACCACAGACTTATCCAGATCTGGCGCCCTGAAAGAGGCAGCCACTTTGCTAAGGTCCCTGAAGGAATGGATCTCACGCGCATCCATCAATGCTCGTTGGCTCAAGGGCCTGGATGCTCTGAAGGCTGAGACAGCCATGAAAAGGAGCAAGTCGTTCTTATCTGACGTAGCCATATTAATGGAGTCAGCAAGGTTTTTTAGCTTTACATATGCTTGCACTGAATCCAGGGATTTAGCATCATTCACAAACTCGGAGTAAAATTTAACACCTAAAGCTGTTCTGCTAGAGCCTAACTCTTCGATTAAAGCTTCTTTAAGCTCAGCATAGCTGTATTCGTCTCGATCCATAGAGGATATATTCTCAGCTGCCGTTTCCGACTGCAGCTTTTGAAGGAGAATGGCTTAAACCTCGCTCTAGGGCAGCCAATATCGGTAAGATCAGCCTCTAGCTTCTTAATATACTTTACAATATCAGCTCCCTCTTTGTGCGGCGCCATAGCATTGATTTGGCGATTGAGCTCAGCATAGGAAGGCGAGCTAGATCGCGCACTGGGGGGAGACTCCATATCCCTCATAACCCTATAACCAAATGAATTCATAAAAGACCTCATGAACATCATCTCATCAGGCACATGACCATCGTGCCCACTACGACTACAATTAGCTTCACCCCCAACGGGTTCAGTATGAAATCATTCACTAAGACTATTCTATCCATAACTGATACACTATACTCACTTTGACCATCCATCACAGAATAATTATCTGAACTTTCACTCACAACACCACAATTAACAAACACCTGTTTATTCAAAACTACAGGCTTTTCAACAGGGATCTTACTATATATAGTCCAGTCCCTTACGGAAATTATTGTGACAGAGTGGATAAAGCATGAAACTTGGCACATACATTCTCTGGGGTGTATCTAATGAATTCAGAAGGGTAGCCACGAATATATACAACTCTGCTCCGAAATATAACAATTATAACCACAAAAATAACCCCAAAAAGTAATAATAGTGTGATATATGTAAAAAAATTTTTTTTAAAATATGACACATAAGTATTTTATATTCTTGAGATGCAAAAAGGTGTCTTTATTATCTAAGGTGTCTTTATTATCTATGAATCTGAAAAAACAAACAAAAAACCCCCCCAGCTAGCTAGCTTCACAATGTCCACCACATTGGCAGAGGCCAGTGCAAGGACCAGCTGCTTTACAACGCATTTCCGGGAACAGTATGGTTTAGCCTTGCAACCACACCTCAATAGTTCTCTGCTTGCTTTAGCTGCCTCTGGTAAGAGTGTCCATACTGGTCTCCATACTTGTCCATCTTTTTGCCAGCCATAAAATTCTGGTGATGGTGCATTTTGCATAGTCTGAAGGCTTTTACTCCAAATACTGCACTGGTAGATTGCTCGATTACAATGCTGAAGTAAAGCCGCCTGTAAAAAAATAAGATATATAATTATTGTAACTGGGTAGCTGTAGCAGCTACTGTGAAAAGTTTTACCTGAGTGGGAGGAATATTCTCCATCAATTTGGACCGTTTTGAAAATAATTCTTGTCTCAGGTCATTTACACTGCTAAGTTCAGTGGTTTTATGATACAGGACACAAGTAAAATGCTCCAAGGTTTCAAATAACTTGGATTGTAGTGTCAGTGGCTGAAATGGCTCATGCAAAATATGTGCAAATGCCATGGTTGCTTGTGGAAATGATTTCCAAGCTTCCCACGCAGATTTTTTTGCCTTTCCATGAAACTGTGATGTGGTGTCGCACCCAGAGAAAGCATGAAAGAAAGGTATTGCCCTTGACTTCTCTTCCCCCAATACTTGGCAAATATTGTTAATGCTATAATATCTAAAATTCTTCCCTGTGCCAAACGCAACCCAGATGTTAATTGGTGAATGAATATAAAAAAACAAACCAACAAGGATAACGATGACATCAGTATCAACAGTGCGCACGAGAATATTTGTGGCACCTTGATTATAACTACATCATACAAGTGAAGAGCAATTCTTGTGTCTGCTTCCTCATGATCACAAGATTGAAAATCCTGGCTGGAATAATTCACACTAATAACTGAAGAACCTGGAAAGAAAAAAAAAAAGATAGGGACTGCTGATTGGATATTCATGCAATACATACCTGATGTAACACAAATAACTTTGTCTGACTCGATATCGGAAGACAACACATTAGATGTGAGAAATTCAAAAAGCTCTTGTTTGTTTTTGGTATCACGCAAGAAATCTTGAAAGTTGCAGGGAAGCTTCACATGGCCACTCACTTTCTTACGAATTCCTTTCCCTCGCTTTTCTCTTGTGCATACCTTAAGGCTGTCAGCTTTGTAGACATCCCAGATAATATCGATTCTGCCGCAGTTGAGAAGCTCATTCTTAACATATGTATTGAAAACACTCAGACTATATTCAACAAATGTTGACACACTTGCACAAGATAGAAAATGAACTGCTGCTGAACCATCTATTAGTTTAATGTCAAAGTGTGAAGGTGGTCCAGATGTTACACCTTCTAGAAGAACTAAAAGATCTGATTTCTGGGTGGGCAACCGTAATTTACCATGGTCAGAAATAGATGGTGGCCATGGGTGATTTTCGTGGGAAAAAAATTCCTCTAAATCTCCACCCCGAAAAGTGCTAGCAATATAAAGATGGCTGAATCGATTGCAGTCACTTTTAAGGCTAGAAATCTGTTTTTTAGTTTTACTGCCCTTCAGTGCTTGCCTTTTAAACAGAGGTAAGGATTTCTTCTTGATCAGTTGGTGAATTGAAATGTCCCTGGACACAATAACACCATCAACATATTCTTTGTATTGAGATAGTCCTAGATCTTTTATATTTTTTATTGTTTCAATAACTTCATCACTCGCACAATTGCGGGTATTCAATACTAAAAGTTCAGGGCAATCATCTAAGAAAGGATTTCCCATGCTTGATATAGTAGCACACAAATCACACACATGCTTCTTAAAGAGCTCTTGTACTGACGCATATTGCTCATGATGAGGCAGGTTACCTTCTTCATCAGTGTAACCGGACAACTGACGTTCAAATTCCTTCAGCAAACGAGCTTGCTCAGGCCCTCCAACCATCCAACGTCGAAATGCAATTGGGTTTTCAGTTAGTCCAACAGCTCCTCCTGAATCTTTAACCAATTTGTTGTTTTGTTCATGCGCCTGATCAAGTGGCATGCAAGAGAAGCAATTCTGAGTCTTTTGAAGGACCCAATATTTTTTGAATTCCTCTGCAATGCTGTCAGGTAGAGACTCCATGTCTCTAATGTGAATTGGGATCCAGCGGGCATAATTAACATGATCTAAGGCAAAAAACCATTGCACAAGACTGTCTAGAGACTCAACATACATAGCAAAATTTTTGGTCCAGTGTGCACGGATAAAAATGAATGGTCTGAAATTCCATGATAATGTCCCAAAACTGAAATGTTGGGCTCTTGCGAATCATATCTTGTTGCCATATCTGAAATGAAGCCTCCCCTAGTTCAGCATTAGAAGATATAAATTCCTGCCAGGCCTGACGTTGAAGTTTAGCTAGTGCTAGCAATGTCACTTGATGTACACGCCTTGTTCTAGTCAAATGCGAGGCTTTCAAAAATGACTCGGCTTTTCCTACCGAAGCAACTCCAGCTTCAGTCAATGCAGCAGTCCACCCTGAGCCCTCCAAGAAATCTCCAATAGTACTCCACAAAGCCATCTCAATATGGAGGCCACCAAACATAACTACAAATTTCTTCTCCCCAAAAACTTCAGGCCACTTCCATTGCACAACCCTTGCTAGTGCAAATAATGGCTGATCAAATGCCATTACAGGTACTTGTCCTGGGTTTAGGTGATCAGTAATCATTTTTTGAACATGCATCCCATGCTTTATCATAGATACAGTAGCAGCTTTTTCATAAAACAGGTAATAAAGTGGTAATAGCAGAAGGATTATCTAAATCATTCTGCAAGGACGCATGGAAAGCAGACCATGAAATGTAGTCTTTTTCAAATTTTTCCTTCTGTAAAATCTGAATTCCATGATGCATCCACTCCAATTCTTTCATTTTAGCCTGATCAAGGTGCCCTATAATTTTCTTCCTTGTAGTACAAGATTGAGGTATAGTGACGGTATTTGTGTTGCAAGCAACAGCAGAAACATTGGTATAATTGTCAGGAAGTGAACATTTTCCAGCTAATAAGGGGTTAATCAGAATGGGTTCTCCACTGATACCACAATTGCTTGTGCTAGGAAACTGAAAAATACTGATAGCAGTTCCATGGAAAGAACCTTGTGCTGTGGTTGATGAGGGATTATGGTCGAGATTATCAAGAGCCCGTGCTGTGAATAGACCCTTCCGCAAATTTGGTTGGCAGACTATGCCTTCCTTCTCATAGTGTACTGAGACTGCACTAGCTAGCTGATCCTCTAATTCCATTACTCTTTTATAACTGACACTAACGCCAAGGGCATACAAAGAATTAACAAGGCTTTTACTTCTAGTGAGTGTATGGACTTGTAGTCCTAAATATATTGGAAGGGGTGGTTCACGATCTTTGACATGTCGTGTTGCAGATACCTGATTGCATTTGCTTTTAGCATTGAAATATATCAACTGTGCTATTGTTAAAGAAGCCTGAGATTCAGAAGCACATATTATGTCCTGCCTGTTAATAAGTATGCTAACAAGAGATTTTAGCAGCGGTGGTATGGAATCACACTGACAGTTATCCATTGAAAGAAAAACATTTCCACTGAAAAATTTCCCTTCGAATTATTTTTGTTAACTTTGATAGTAATAATGCTTCAGACTGAAAATCACGTGACTCCAAAGTATCTTTAAATAACTTTTTAAGGCCTTCCTTGAACACTAGAAGTGTGTTTTTACCATCTGTTTCTTCTTTGCAATGACCTAAAAATTGGTCTAATATTTGATCTTTCAGCCTGGTTTTATTTATACTCTTTATTACACCAAACTCACATAAACGTTTCTCATAAAGATTGTGCAATTCAACAAGTTTAAATATATATGTTCCATTATCAACATTACCTTCAATGTAGGAAATCAGCTCAGCAAAAGCTCTTGCTTGTAGTACATTTTTTTCAGTAGTATTACTGCTTTCGCTAGCACATGCCCTCTGTGCACTTCGATAGCGGTTCTTGTATGCAACTAAACAATTTATGTGATATTTTGCATCAATTGCAATAAGATCACCACCAGAAATTCTTGACAGCAGTGACGTGTCTTGGAGTCTGTAGCCATTTCCCTCAATTCTTTATCTAGTCCCATGGTGGAACAATTGTGCAGCTGACCTGACTCATCATCACAAAAAATGCAGGTGGCTTGTAGTGAAGTGGAGCTGCTGTGACGTTTAGACTTTCTCTCTTCAACTGCAGAGTCTAGATGTCGCTTTTTCCCTTTGCTACTTTTTTGTGCACGCTGCAGCTTAGTCAAATTGAACTTCAAGTAGCAAGATTTGTGCCACCTAGCCCGATTTTCAATAAAACTCTCAACTGTTAGTTGATCAGTGGTGAGATCCAACTTGACAGGCAAAGCATTGATCTCCTGAAATCCCTGAACAGCTTTCAGAAATCTGCCATACACCTCTTGGCCATTTCCCTGAAGGTTCTAATGGGCATCTCACATCATCTCCATCCTTGCCACAAATAAGACACTTAGACCAATCCATGGTTAAAATGAAGCCAGAGTATTAATCCATGTGGTCAAGATTGTGCTTTATTTGGAAAGGCCAATCCCATAATTATTAATTATTCATGATGCATTATTTTATTATATGATCCTAACTAGCAAATCTAGCTAATCTGTTGACAGCTAGATATGTAGAAAGTCAACAGCTGTCAATAATCAGAAAGAATTATTACGCAAAAGTGTATAATTAAATTTCATCTTCATGTTAATAGTCCTTACTAGGAATGATAAAATTTGTGGCTACCCTTCTCTTATATATCAAAGAATGTATGTGTGAAGGAAGTTTCATGCTTTTATCCACTCCGTCACAATTTAACATAAAATTGATCATAAGGCACTGGACTAATACTGAACAACAAAGCTTAACTGACCCCACTCTCAGAGTTGACTTTCTCGTTGGCCTTCTTGCCAACCTTAAATTTACTAGGGAGAATACCGCCACGGGAACCAGTGGAAGATGCTTCAACACCAGAGTCTACAGGATTCTTTTTGCAGGCTCTATCCCTCGTCTCTCTCCGGTTCATCCACAGGCCAAGAGAATACAGGAATGTCTACAAACAAGTAAGAGAGAGGATGTACAACAATAGCTGACCAAGCTGAACTATATGAAACAACCAGACAAAAATACAGAGATGTCACCAGGATACTTTTTACAACAACCGATCCAGGAGGTAGATGCTATCAGTCCGAGTGTTAAATCGGAGACAAGATCCAGACTGCCAGTGGAACAGAGGGAACTTCGAATGGTAAAGACGGGACCGTTAGGTCTCCGCTGTGACCAGTAGAAATCTCGGGAGTTTCGATGGCGCAGACCGGACCGAAGACACCGCTGCCGCCAGTTGTGGGAAGCTGGTTCGTAAGGGAGGTATTGCCGTGCACAGTCTCAGAGGAGCTCCTCACAAGTTACTCATGTACTGGCCGGCAAGGTTGCTGCCACCAGAGTTCCACCCCGACCCAGTATAGTCTGACAGATAGAGTTTTAATTCTATTATCAAAAAAAAGAAGGCACGAGGTAGAACTGAAGCAAAATGGCTGATACAACTATTTATATGACCATGAAGACCACACCTATTATGACGAGTACTGACACACGATGACACACACGAGCTAGACTTCCTGCACTGCAGCGTTTAGTTCGCACTACAGCACAGGCACACACATACACACAATAACACCTATGGATCAACACCAATGACTTGCACAAATGGTTAACTTTACTGTGGACAACAATTAACTGAAACAAATGCATGACTAAAATATAGTTAAGTTTAAACGGTTCGATGCGGGCGTGGTCCGGCCACGCCCGGTCTTGACTTTAGGCCCGACCCACAGGAGTGCTGGAAGTGGAAGGGGGTGGCGGGGTGTGGGGTCAAGCATTGAAAGTATAAACTTGTGAGTATCTCTGGTCTGTTTTTAATTTTTTTAATTTACATCTATTATTTTCATTGCTCGAGCTATACTGCAACTTGTTAAGAGTAGTCAATAAATTATTGTTTTGGTCTGAGATGATTTTGCAACAGCTAGATATTATCTCTTAGGGTTCGCACCTTTGGTGCTTCATTAAGTATTTTATTTAATATTTTTTACTTTAGCAATTGAAGAGTCGAGATGCATATCTGGTTCTACTCAGATTAAACCTCCACAGAATATACAACATTTAACATCTAAAGGTGTGAAATATTTATTATACTAATAATTATTTAATATTGATATGCTTTCCCTTTTAAAGA
>WLWD01004136.1_pt1 | contig 22815 bp, 12 predicted proteins | sample 6712731 | NCBI WGS metagenome assembly WLWD01 (sample SAMN12718690, study PRJNA576275) | sponge metagenome | isolation source: marine sponge | host: Mycale hentscheli | place: New Zealand: South Island, Marlborough, Capsize Point | collected 2014-11-01
GTTTTTGCGTTTTAACTGCACCCGCAAAACAATTCAAAGCGGTAAGGTAATGGTCGCTAAACCAGAGGATTCAGTTTAGTGAAGTTTGGGACGGGGGTCGAATGCCGAGCAAACACAACAATACGGAGGGTCAAAGTACAAAATGACATACATACGTCCAAACATATATCTAAATAAATAAACAAACATCCCCGATTTTCAATTGTGTTACCTCTGTAAGTGTCTCGCTCACTCGCCGATAATCCTAGAAATTGAATTATTTAACTGTTTTGAATTCTTTTGCGGGTGCAGTTAAAACTTTTTAAAAAAACTTAGTGGAGTAACATTTCTATTTGAGGTGGCGATGATAAGTTCATGCACTGTTTGTCATAGTTATAAGCCCACACAACTGTATTTACTCGAATATTACATTGGCCATTAGACTTTCCACAATGGTAAGTCTTGTGCAGGTATGTCTAGTTGTGTGAAAGTATTGTGCTAAAGATATCAATTTAAATAATGTGACTTGTTTTTTTTTTGTTGTGTTTTTCTATTCGAACAGTTGCGGTGAGCTGTTGCTAAGTCATTGAAACCCCTTAACCGTATACACGTAATTTGAAAACTTGACCATTTTTTAGTAGCTTGAGTGTTACAAGTTAAAATCAATCATTAACAATAGTGTAGTTTTAGGCTCATTCGCCATTTGTGCTTGAGCACATCACTAGTATGTACTATAAAAATATGAAATAGAAGTAACTGAAATTAAATTTAGACATTTAAATTGCAGTTTTGATATGAGGCATTATTATTTCTGCTTGTTTGAGCTAAGCCAGCTTGCTTGCCATGTGTGCCGAAGCACATCAGTAATTATGTGATTTTTTTTTTAATAAGGTGATGGCTTTGCCTCCTAAAATGACAAGTAATTTAGTTGGCGAGTGAGTGAAGCAACTGTAATAGTATTAAGAGTGAATTGTTGAGAATATAGTATATTTTATTGGCGAGCTAGCAAAGAGAATAAGACACTATCAGGGGTAACACAATAGAATTTGGCAATATTTGTTGTTTTATAGGTGTGAAGTGTGTACAGTAGGAGACACAGAAAAATTCCGAATTCCATTCCGTAGAACGGCCGTTGCACGATTAAAAAACGGGGAAAAAACGGTACGCCGTTTGTTAAAAAAACGGCCGTTCCGTTCGAGCGCGTTACCGTTTTAATCTTTCTCGTTCACCGTATGTCTCGCTCAAAGAAATATAAAAAATCGTTTATCCCATAAAACGTTCCGTTTTTTTTTTATAGGCTCCAGAGGCGGAGCTTTTCGGGTTAAAAAAATTTGAAGCCGTCCTATTCGAAGTTATCTCGCAGAGAATTGTTAGTTTGACCACCGCACAGTATCGACGTTTTCTCGAAGTTAGGGCCTTCTCCGGCTTAGATTTTCACTACTGGAGGTCCATCGGTAGCTAACAGAAGATCTACGAAGTGCGGACCTCGTTATAGCTCTGTGCCCATCGAATTTCGGTCTGCAACTTTATTGAAGTAAGTGAAAATTTTGTACGAGCTTTTTTTCACTATCCCCGTAGCGTTTAATGGTTGATATAAGGCCTTAGCTTGCTGATATAGCTATAAGAAGAGTTTCTAGCTAGAAAATATCTGTGAATCGACGGAAATGCTTCACCGTTTTAGTAAACGGTGTCGGCCGTTTAGTCAAAACGGTACGGAAAGCAACGATAAAAACTAATGGTAAAAAGACTACCGTTCCACGGGCGTTCTACAGGACGGAATTCGGAACTTTTTTTTGGCGCCTACTGTATGTCATTTTGTACTTTCACCTTTGCGTTGTATGTGTTAGCTTGGTGGTCGACCCCATTTCCATGCTCCCACTAATCAGAATCCTTTGGTTTATCAATCTTTATCTGTATCATCCAATAAAATTAATTGTGTATCACTTAGAATTAGGTTGTCTCTGACACGTTCTGAATGCCGCAAAAACAGAGACAAATAAATAGTAGGAGATAAAATATGCCTTTTAAAACAGCTTTTTAGACTTTCCCCAATTTCTTCTTTTATCACAGCAGTTATTTTGGCTCGAAACTTTGCCTTAAATGCTTAGTAATGTAAAATTTTAAAATTAGCAGTATGTTCTTTGTAATTCATTTTGCCTTGCAAGTATAACTGGCTTCATTGAATTATAGCCCTTAATTGAATATTGTTATTTTAGTGAGTATTATATTTTTTGTAGAACTATTGGCTAATTTAGTGAAAGACTTGATTGAAGTACAACATAAATACTTGACCTTTGGAGTTCAACTTGGAGTACCTTTAGACAAGATAAAAACTTTTGAAAGAAATTTTGGTCATGGATGTGATGAAACATTTGTGCACATATTCGACTACTTTCTGAACAACTTTGCTACAGATGTTTGGTTTACTAAAATATGTGATGCTCTGGAAGTAGTTGATAGGAAGGACTTGGCTGATATGGTTACGGAGAAATATATAGCACCTCGAGGTAATATAGTGTGGTCAATTGTAGTATAGTTACAAGTTTGTTTTGGTGTCATTGTTGTAGTGTGATATTTAGCAAGCTCAGGGTTGATGTATGAATATTGAGTAAAGCAGAATTATTCAGTGATTACTGTATTAATAACTTGAGTTCATTTATTTCCCACGCTCGGATGCCTAAGAGATTTGTGAGTGCGCTGCTAGAGTCCATGGATTATTAAACTTAGCCGATTTACTATATCTGAGCCTAACTGTTTTAAAGTGTAGTCATAGCTGAAACAAACATAAGATTCTTGACAATGCTGCAGAATGAATCTATTTGAATAGATTCATGTCATGGACCAATCAGATATGTGACTAGCTACATTCTAAAATTCTTATATGTTATTATTATGTGAAACATTCATCGGCTAATATAAAGAAATGTTTGTTTTCTACACGATATGCCTGCTTTGTATTGTCTATACGTCTTTAGTAATCAATTATATTAATATCATATTTGTATATGCCACAACTGCATTCACATAACGTATATAACCTGAATTTGTACCCAATTATTTTTCTTTACTTGTTCACCAATAAATGAAGATGACATGCTTAGTATAGTCAATAATTGTGCTATTTTTAGCCGGTGAATGCGATCCACCTGTAGCCACAGGATTGAACTAGTTCCGAATTGGCACTTCACAAGTACAGCCGTCAAATAATTTTTCAGTTTTAATTATCTGAGTTTTTCATTGTTGTTACAATTTTATGCTTCTGCATTTGTATGGGTGTATCAACTGCTGATGGTATTAAATTATTAGTTAAATCTTTCATTTGAAAGTTAATAATTTTCTACTAAGCTTATTTTCCCCACATAATCTGATTATCATTAGAAGAGAGTTGTATGTGATCCTTATTTGGTGTTAATCTTTTATAGAATCTTCCACAATGTTATGGACAAGGTCCACAGCATCATCTGTCACTACTTCAAAAACTCTACCCTTAGCTAATTCTAGCCATGTAGAACAGGGATTGCCCTCTGCAAATGATGCAGTTTTAAATGCTTCAGAAACTCTTTCCATCACTAGTACTGGCAATCTAGAACAGGAACTTGCCTCTACAGGTGATACTGTCTTATATGATAGAGGTAAGGTAACGTAAGTCAAAGTTAATAATATATTGTCAGTAGAATTCAGTGTTATAGATGTAGTTGAGGTTAGCATAAGCATTAATGATGTTAATTTTTTTGTTATTTTAAATAATCTAAATTTTTTTTAACCAACCTATGCTCTCTACTTTCCCGGTAAAGGTATGGTAAGCAATTTTTCTATTTTTTGGTTTTCTAACTTTAACTCCTGACAATTTTCAACAGCTGTTGAGCTCAATTAGATACTCTAGACCATGAAACATGCTGCCATTTTATACCTTTCAATACTCTGATGATCTCCACGTATTTTAATTAGAATCTTCTTTTATAGGGAAGTAGGCACTTCATACCACTTGTTGAATACCATCATTAACTACAGTCAGCTTTGCTCTGCCTTTTCAATATAACATACATGGATCTGAATCTTTTTTTCACAACACAAACTTACTGAAAGTTTAGGCCCAAAGACACAATTTTTTTCCATTTGAGCTAACAAATCAGCCAATGTAAAGTAGAGGACTTCTTTAAGATAATTTTTCACCACTTTTTGACATTGAACATTATTACCAAAACCATAGGCACTGTGTATGAGGATTACAAAACCATGACAAACAAATTGAACTGCTCCTGCAATATAGGTTACGTTTACAGTGAAGAATTAAAATTCTCCACCTAGTGCAGCAGATAGGTGAACTTTTTCTTAATTGAAATTGTGCCTTTTGTGATAGCTTGCTGTTAGAAATCACTATTAAAGAATTTAGATTATAGGGTCATTTGATTATTCAATTGAACAATGGGGTTTTTAAATAATTAAAATTCACAGTAGCGTGAACACATTTATTGCAGTACCAATTTTCAACTGCCACTAAAGATTAGCATATATTGCTCATCCTCCAAACCTCTTTGCAGAGAATTTCCCCATTACATATCCTGCAGAGTGCTTAGAAAATGTCATCATTCACTCCATTGTCAATGATATTTTTTAAATGAAACGACAATACAATTGGTTCTAATATTGTTGTCTTGGCAAAGACAAAAGTATGTGGTTCTACTATGAACTCAATGGAGCTCAATTACTAAGTAAGATATACTTACTGTTGCTAAAGTAATGTTAATACCTCTTACAGATCAAGGTGTACCATAGACTATGGGAGCCCTAAGATTGCCCCCACCTTACACATTCAGTCCCCCTCTTCTCTTATACATTCAGTGTCCCTCACCCCAGACCTCCCTAAATTTTTTACCCTGACTGAATTTTTGATATAATAAATAATGATATGAAAAATTATAGCCTAACTCCACAGTTATTTAATTTAAAACTTTCCAATACTTCTTCAAATCAACACTTCCTAGTTCTGGTCCCTCAGTAGCATTGATTATATTTTGTCCTAAGTTTACATCTGGCAGTCTGTTTCATAGTCATGACTGCACCATTTTCAAGTGGCTAAAAGGTTTTTTTTGTGTGAACCTATAAAATATCTCCTCCTCCTCCCCCCCCCCCCCCGCCGCGAAAAATCCTGTATGAACCAGATGTATTTGTGTGGTGTGATTCGATTATTGTTCCTTTATTGGCTGGCAACACTGCCTGCCAAGCTCAAGACATGTTTGCAACAGAGTTATGGATACTGTGAGATCAATCACTGGAGGTATATTCCTTCTCACTAAAATGCGCTGATGTCACCTCTAGAGCAGCAACACCAAATCAACTAATATCATTTGAGCTCTAATGGAAAGGTGTTACCTGGCTTTTACAACCGAAACAAAACATTAGATTCACATGGCCCATAGTTGTTTTGTGTTCGGAGGAGTATTATGATCACCTGTTTTTCATCCGGTAGCGAAAAACTGATCTGGCATATGGGGCTCAGCTATTATAGTGTATAAAGAAGCTTTAGTGAGTCCAATTTGCAATCTTTCGTGGTTGTGATAGTCCTCTGAATAAAAGCAGTGAGTTTGAAAATACCCTCAGAGTGTGTGTCCAAACTGTTTATTATTTTTCAAACACTAATAGAGGTGTTTGTACTTTAAATTTTTTGATTGTGCTTGTACCTTTGTCTAGTGTAGCCTCCTTTCACTTCGTAAAAGATGATGATTTGTCAAAGTTAGTAAGGGTGGGGTCTTTTTGTAAGTGCTTTGTGAACTTCTCTGAGTAAGGATGCCATTCATTATTTATCCATTGAAACTGTGAAGCTCAACCCAGAGATTTCTGTCATATTTAGACCTAAATCTCTTGGACTTACTGTCCAGGTTGTCTTCATCGTGCTCCTTCTGCTAAATGGTGAGGTCTATAACAGCCATACTGTAGAGTATCCATAAGTACTGGACAATCCTCCAGAGGACCAAGAAATTTTAGCTTTCCATAGTTTTTAGGAGCTGATTTCACATTGTAGCCAGTAACAGCTTCTTGAGCAATACATTCATTGATTTTATGGACAAATTGACTTGCTCACATGTACAAGCTGCAGTCAGTTGCTGAGTGAGCCACTGATATCTGGCTACCATCTTTTGATGATGAGGATGATGTTCGTCTTTTTTTTTTTTAATCTTGTTTTCCTCCTTTGTAGGATAGTATCTTAAGTGGGTAGGCAATTGAAATGTTTGTGTGGATCTTTTGGCTCAATGTTCCAAATAACAATTACTGTACTAAATTTAGTATTTGTGTTATAACAAATAGTTAGATTGTAACTGTTTCTCTTGAACTATTATAGTATTGTCTAAATAACAAATAATCACTTCAAATGCAAAACTCTGGTAGATATGTTTCTAGTTCACTGTCTAGCTTTAGGCTATAGAAAAGTATACTGTTATAATCTTTAATCATTTCTATGATATAGAATAGTACTTTAAAATCATAATCAAGTGAGTAGAAGGAGTTGAATCAGGATGTGTTTGCGTCACTTTTCACTTGCACATGAATAGAGTGGATTACAATATTTTTGTATGCAATTAGTTGTTTTTTTTAAATTATTTATTCTGTCATGTTTTCATGTTTACATACAGATGCCTTGACACTCTGTGGTCATTTTGTTTATCCCAATGACAAAAATTATAAACCGAAATTAAAAATGGAAACATGCATTCTAAATAAGGAGTATATAGAAATTCGAGATGAACTGCATCAGTTTATTAATAATGACGAGGATCTAATTGATGATTTACGTTCTGTGGTGCAAGATTGGTTACCTTGTGGAACAGTGTTGAAGAATGATCGATTTCAAAAAATTACTAAAGATGACTTAGAAGATGTTACTTTCAAAAAATTATGGCGCATCTTTTCTAGTTACTGTTCTTTTTTTAACTTTGAACTTCTTGAGCATGCTATACGTAGAACTGGTTTTGAGAAAGGTAAAAGAATGATGGTATCTTATAGAACCAGATTCGCTAGTTACATCAAGAACAGAGTGACAAGATGTCCTTCAGGAATAGGAATGAAGGGAGAACATCATGTTAAATTATTAGTTAAACTTGATGATTATTTTGAAAACTGCAACTTGGACAAATTAAAGATACTTGGAGAAGATATATGTAAAATTATTAAAGTAGATCCAGTGAAGCTACAAGTAGAAGGAGTTGAAACAGGATGTGTTTGCGTCACTTTTCACTTGCACATATCAGCCATACCAGATGGATTTTGGTTAAATGAAGACGAAATCATTCAATTTCGAAGTCTTCGGTACATGAATGCAAAAGTACTAAAACTTCAGTGTAATGACATTGACTTCATAATAACAGATTCAGGTAAAAATCTCTGTTGTATTACATTGTTAAAATTTTAGTAATGCACAGTCAACCTCTCAGTAGTCATCTGAGACATCCAAGTTTCCCACTGTGAACTTCTTGCTAACTAACTATAAACTAGTTATACTACATTTGTTGTGGTTTGATATAATATACAGATACTGAAGATTAGTGCAACAGTGAGAAGTGAAAAATGATACAATGGGTTAGAAAGGTGATATTTGAAAGTTGTATAACTACACATGTACAAATACTGAGAAACAAGCATGCTTAATAAGTGTAAATGTGGAATGAAGTGTGAACTGATGATGAGCTAATAATGATAATTGTAGTGTTCAGCTTTGGCTTAATTCTTAATAAACTAGAGCACTGAAGTGCAAACCCTCAGCGCTAGTTAGCTAGTATGATAAAGAAAATAATAACAAAGGAAAAGTGTAGAAACAAAAAAAAGAAAGAGAAGTGGCATGAAGAGAGGCAGGAAAGAGAAAAAGACAATGAAGAGGGACAAAATAAAGAGGAATGAATGAAAAAAGGTAGGAAGAAAAGAAAAAGGAAGAAGAAAGAAAGAAAAACAGTACACGAAAGAAAGAGGAAAAGAAAGGAAAAGGTAGGAAAGAAATAAAAACAGTAGGAAGAAAGAGGAAAATAAAGAAAAATAAGGCAAGAAGACAAAAGGGGAAAAAAAACAGGATGAAAAAAAAAGCGTCGACGAGGGCTTGAACTAGAGACTTTCAGGTTAGGTATTTGCTCACTCGACAACTACGCAACGCAACACCTCACGCTGAATGCATGTAATTGTTAGCTATTTAAAAGTGATTTGCAACCTGCAAGCTGGCTCACGTGACAAGCAAGTTTTTTAAGGGGCGGTTCCCGCTGTAAGCCTACGATCGCACGGCTCTGGAAAGACTCGCTTTTTTCTGGAAAATGAAGTCCAAAATCAAAATTCTGGCATATTAAAAGAACTTACTTCGTGAAATACTGCTGTTTGATGCCGCTTTCAGAGCCTGGCTGGTTCCTACCTTCCAGAAGTGCCTGTTGACAGACAGAGTGACAGAATGAAGGAATGACACTAGGACTACTGTAACCCTCTTGCGCATGCGCGCTGAGGGTTAACTACTTATAATGGTGCATTTAATGTGACACAAGTTGAAATTATAAAGGATAATATTAGAAGTACATTATATATATTTCAAGTCACTTGACTGGGCTGATTATCGAAGTCAATTCACTCTGTAATGATCCTATTGTTACTGCTAATAAGTGAGAAATATGTTGTAATAATGGCACTAATCTTATGAAGCTTATTGAAACTATAAGAATTAGCCACTTGTCATTAATAATGTTTTTATTTATGCTCTGAGAATTTACTAATTGTATGTAGTCAGAACATTGAAAAATGATGGTAATTCCTGAGATCGTAACACTGAGATTTAATAGGTTATATAAGTTATCAACAATTGAGTTATTGTTTCATCTTTCAACTTGATAGTACAATAGTATTTATTTTTAGTTACAGAAGATATATATTTTTTGCTATTATAGAAACAAATGAGTTTCCGTGGCCTTTTAATGCTGCAGAAACTAATGAAGAACAAGTAAGTTCAAAGAGCTTATTTCAGACAAGAATTAAGGTGTAGATTTGTATTTATATCTAATACAAGAACAGAACCTAGCGAGATATAGTACCTAGGGATATCTTGTTAACTGACACCAATGAGAGCCATTTCATTCACTTACAGTTTGAAGACAAGGGATTTTTTTTTGCACTCACCACATACACTCTCCACATAAGACACCATATAATATGTGACCGTCTATAGGAAAACCAGGCACAACGCGGCACCCTTCGAATTTTTTTTTTTTGCCCTTACGGAGTTGTCGGCGTCCAGATATTGAGCTCTCCAAGTTTTATCGTCGTAGCTTAAGTCGTTCCCGCTATAATAGACCTAACCGTTCCCTTCCGTCGGCTTGAAACAATACATTTTTAAGAAATCGATTGATCTTTTCTCGATATTACGCACGCCGCGTTGTGCCCGGTTTTCCCGTAGACGGTCACATATGTTGAACTACACACACAGCTTGTGAGACTAATAAGGACTTACAAGAATGGGGTTGCTATTTCTCCTGATCAAGCACAAATTAACTGAAAATAGTATGAATTTCTGACTGTAAAATAAAAGATTCCTGCCCTGATGTCTGCACCGTTCGATCCCGGTTGGCCAAGCACCAAACTACCCAACCACAGCTGTATATATAGCTACACACTAACCGATTTAACAATAAGTTTTAATTCATACGAGACTGATCATTATTATATGAGCATGCGCGTGACTACAAAATCAATCAAAGTTAAATGTCCAACAATGACCACATGAAGCAGTTATACTCAATAGTGTCAATGTGATATGTGTGGGGCTTAGGACTAGGCCAAAGTGTTTAATTTCAATTACCTCACGTAATTTAAGTTCATTACTTTATGCTAAGAAAATTTCATCTCTGCAACAAGACTCAGAATTAATAAAAACATCAAAAATATGTTAGTGTATTATGCTGTAGATTGAAGATTAATAACAATATTATATTTAAATTTTTCTGATAAAATCTCATCATTTCAAACAACAAGTTTAGTGAAGCACAATTCAGAAAATATGCATGGGAACAAAATTGTTAAGGCCTGTACAACTGTACTAGACCTATATAGCTACTTACCTGTTAAGCATTTCCTGCAGTAATGTTGGGAACTGCTTTTTGGCCGCTTTCTGCAGAGGTCATTCACCAACATAATCCCATTTCTACTAATACTGCTGGTGTTTCACTATGAAAAACTTCATTACTAATTATTTACATACCTATAACTATGGACTTCAACCCTTCTTTTAGTAGCAAATTCAGAGTTCAACAACAAGAAATAACGGGAAGAAAGACCACTAACCTGACCATAGAACTGGTTGTCTTTACCAGTTCCGAGGAGAATGACATAATCACTAATGCATATTTAATGAGGCTAGTACGAAAGTCTATGACTTCCGGTTACACGGGCGATTAGGCTGGGTAAGTTATATAACATCACTTGCTGGACATGTGTCAGCTGTGGGGAACTCTGCGAAAATGCAAATGTTTAATTTCACACTGGCAAACATTAAAATTGGAACTATATGTTCTAGGAATATGTGCAATAACTCTGCATGGGTTTTTCTGGGGTGTAGAATCACTTTCTGATATTAGTTATTAAATTAAGAGTTATACAATGTGTTATTTACTGAATATATTTTAGTATATTGAATACAAAATATTGATAAAACTTTGGGCATTTTAGTTTTGTGGGTACTTTATTGATGGCAGTATCATCTGTGAGCTTGTATTGACATCGTAAATAAATTGTTGAAGCATGTCAGATGCAGCAAAATGGGAGAAAATGTTCTTTGTTGATTTGGCTTTATTTAATTGTCTGACAGGGTCACAAACAAGGCCATACTAAGCTTTCCTTTTGTGAACAAATTTGATGATTTGTCATTCACACCTTGTAGCAGGCTATCTATCTCAGACTTCCATCCAGGAAGACCCATTTTAGAATTTGCAGCTGATTTTTTGTAATGCATAAGAACAAGTTACCCCAATATCACAGAAAGCTCCGATAAGTTCTATTGAATCTCTGAGTGACACTAGCAATGCTATTAAAAGAGGAGTGGCTAGATTTTTCACCACTGATATTACAAAGATTACTTTATGGCTGACTTTTGACAATAATTATTCTAGGGTGCTGCTTTTATAATGAGAGCAGATATCGTAGTCAACATGATAGCAATAATTTTTCCTATCATTTTCAATGCTGTCTATTTCAGCTTTAGTCTTCTTGGCTACATTTTCAATAGCCTCACTTATGTCATCAGAAATAATTTTATTACACTTGATTTCAATGCTATTAGTGATGAATATCCTCGAGATTAAGACATACTTTCTATAATCAGTTTTGATTTTAGCATTCTCCTAGTAAACTCTCATTCTGTTGCTTTCAAATACTTCACATTTTACCCAGCAGATAGTGAACAACAGATTCAAACATTCAGCATGGTATTTGTAGCACCACAACCTTGGCAAACTGCCAAGTCTGTTGATCATGGAGACAAGAAAGCTGCCATGCAGTTACATGGCACCTCACATTTACTGCATACAAGTGGGAGAGAAACAATCCAATTTTCTCAGTTTGAAATCCTTTCTGGCTTCACAAGCTATAAAAATAGCTATTCTTAAGCATTTTAATCTTAAAGTTTTTTTCCTCCCAATGCAAGTATATTTACTGGATGTCATTTGTTTGGGTGCCTATGAAGATCCTTCGCAATGATCCAGTCCTCTCCACGAAAAGGACAATATTGCTGAAACGAAAATTTAAGCTGTTCAGATCTACAGTAGAACCTCCCTTATCCGGACTCCCAAGTTACGGGCACCTCCCTCTACCGGGCAGCTGCTATGTACCTTGTGGTTAGGTAAAGTATCCCAACTAGAAAATTTGACAGCTGCTTTTGGATAGGCAGTTCAGCCGGCAGCACTATTTTGAATGCATTCTGAGATACGGGAAAATCTGAGATACGGGCACCCCTTGAAACCAAGGTGCCCGGATAAGAGAGGTTCTACTGTATTACACTTTTAAGCTTACTACTGAGACTTTGGTAGTTTTCCTTTGCGCTTTTTTAATGCAAGATTTATGAAATTTTTTTGTGAAAGTATTTGCTGACACATCGTCAACAAAACTGTAAAATATTTTTACTCTAGTATAATATTTAAATACATAAATTAGCAATACCACATAAAAATTAACTTAAATTTAAAAACTAAAGCCAGAATATGATTCTATACACTCCAGAAAACCCTATGCTAGTGATAGCTATTACATATAATTGTGGAATGTTGGTCAAAATTTATTTTCACAGGTCACAATTTTCCTGAGTTCACGGTTGATGTATGGCAGACAAGTGATTTGATGAATTTTACTTGATAGAAAATAGCTAGAAATTTGATTGTGAGGTATTACTCTTGCTACTGAATTCAGTGTAAATCAGATAGCAAATATTTCTAATTATCCACTGCTCACAGAAAACCAGCAAGTTGTTAGAAGATGACTATAAGAACATTCTTGGGCAAATAGAAAACTATATACTGCAATGCTAACTTTGACCAAAATAGTCCGTAATTCTGCCACATAATTATGTATGAGCTACTAATGTAAATAAGACAAAATTAGAAGCATAATTTGAGCTGTTATTATAATCATGAACATCTGTAGCAAAATATGAGAAAAAATATATATCACTCCTGCATTAATCTACTTGTATATTTTTTATTTAGTGTAAAAAAACAGAATCAAAGTCTGTCAAAGTAAATGAATGTACGTATGTGAGACAATCTGCCCTTTCATGGCTCAGCAAGACTGGATGTTTGAAGCAATTAAAGAAATTGATAACTTATGGTATGGACATAAATCATCAAATAAACACTGGAGCATCACCTCTTTTTATTGCCAGTCAAAATGGACTTATAGAAGTCGTAAAGGAACTAATAGCAAGTGGTGCACAGATAGATCTACAAGAGAACACTGGAGCATCTCCTCTATATATTGCCGCTGAAAAGGGACATATAGATGTCATAAAGGAACTAATAGCAAGTGGTTCACAGATAGATCTACAAGAGAACACTGGAGCATCATCTCTATATATTGCCAGTCACAATGGACATATAGATGTCGTAAAGGAACTAATAGCAAGTGGTGCACAGATAGATCTACAAGAGAACACTGGAGCATCTCCTCTATGTATTGCCAGTCAAAATGGACATATAGATGTCGTAAAGGAACTAATAGCGAGTGGTGCACAGATAGATCTACAAGAGAACACTGGAACATCTCCTCTATATATTGCCAGTCAAAATGGACATATAGAAGTCGTAAAGGAACTAGTAGCGAGTGGTGCACAGATAGATCTACAACTGAACACTGGAGCATCTCCTCTATGTATTGCCAGTAAAAATGGACATATAGATATCGTAAAGGAACTAGTAGCGAGTGGTGCACAGATAGATCTACAATGGAACACTGGAACATCTCCTCTATTTATTGCCAGTCAAAATGGACTCATAGAAGTCGTAAAGGAACTAATAGCGAGTGGTGCACAGATAGATCTACAAGAGAACACTGGAGCATCTCCTCTATTAATTGCCAGTCAAAATGGACATATAGATGTTGTAAAGGAACTAGTAGCGAGTGGTGCACAGATAGATCTACAAGAGAACACTGGAGCATCTCCTCTATGTATTGCCAGTCAAAATGGACATATAGATGTCGTAAAGGAACTAGTGGCGAGTGGTGCACAGATAGATCTACAACGGAACACTGGAATATCTCCTCTATTTATGGCCAGTCAAAATGGACATATAGATGTCGTAAAGGAACTAGTAGCGAGTGGTGCACAGATAGATCTACAACGGAACACTGGAGCATCTCCTCTATATATTGCCAGTCACAATGGACATATAGATGTCGTAAAGGAACTAGTAGCGAGTGGTGCACAGATAATATCTACAACAGAGAAACACCGGAGCATCTCCTCTATTATTGCCAGTCCAAATTGACATATAGAGTCCGTAAAGGAACTATAGCGAGTGGTGCACAGATAGATTTACAATGTACACTGGATCATCTCCTCTATCATATTGCCTCATAAAAAATGGACATATAGATGTCGTAAAGGCAACGAGTAGCGAGTGGTCACAGATATATCTACAAGAGACACTGAACATCTCCTCTATTTATGCCAGTCACATGGACATGTCGATGTCGTAAAGGAACTAGTAAGCGAGTGGTGCACCGATAGGTCCTACAAGAAAAACACCGAGCTCTCTCTATATATTGCACAGTCAAATGGACATATAGATATCGTAAGAACTAATAGCGAGTGGTGCACAGATAGATTCTACAAAGAGAACACTGGAGCCCATCTCCACCTCTATTTAATTGCCAGTCAAAATGGCCATATAGATGTCGTAAAGACTAGTAAGAGTGTGCACAGATAGATCTACAGAGAACACTGGACCATCTCCCTCTTTTAATGGCCAGTCAAAATGGACATATAGATGTCTAAAAGGAACTAGAACGCGTGGTGCACAATCGATCTAACAAAAGAACACTGGAACATCTCCTCTATTTTATGGTCCAGTCAAAGGACATATAGATGTCGTAAGGAACTATAGCGAGTGGGTGCAGCAGTAATCTACACGGAACACGGAACATCTCCGCTATATATTGCCATTAAAAATGGACATATAGATGTCGTAAAGGACTATAGCGATGGGCACAGAATAGATCTTACAAGTGAACACTGGAGCACTCATCTATTAATTGCCATGTCCCAAAATGACATATAAATGTTCGTAAAGGAAACTATAGCGATTGGTGCACTGATGATATCTACAAGAGACACGAACATCTCCTCCTCTTTTAATGGCCAGTCCAAAATGGACATAAGAATGTCGTAAAGAACTAGTAGCGAGTCGTGCACAGATAGATCACACGGAACACTGGAACATCTCCTCTATATATTGCCAGTCAAAATGGACATATAGATGTCGTAAAGGAACTAGTAGCGAGTGGTGCACAGATAGATCTACAAGAGAACACTGGAGCATCTCCTCTAACTATTGCCAGTAAAAATGGACATATAGATGTCGTAAAGGAACTAGTAGCGAGTGGTGCACAGATAGATCTACAACGGAACACTGGAGCATCTCCTCTATATATTGCCAGTCAAAATGGACATATAGATGTCGTAAAGGAACTAGTAGCGAGTGGTGCACAGATAGATCTACAAGAAAACACCGGAGCATCTCCTCTATATATTGCCAGTCAAAATGGACATATAGATATCGTAAAGGAACTAATAGCAAGTGGTGCACAGATAGATCTACAAGAAAACACTGGAGCATCTCCTCTATTAATTGCCAGTCAAAATGGACATATAGATGTCGTAAAGGAACTAGTAGCGAGTGGTGCACAGATAGATCAACAAGAGAACACTGGAACATCTCCTCTATTTATGGCCAGTCAAAATGGACATATAGATGTCGTAAAGGAACTAGTAGCGAGTGGTGCACAGATAGATCTACAAGAGAACACTGGAACATCTCCTCTATGTATTGCCAGTCAAAATGGACATATAGATGTCGTAAAGGAACTAGTGGCGAGTGGTGCACAGATAGATCTACAACGGAACACTGGAATATCTCCTCTATTTATGGCCAGTCAAAATGGACATATAGATGTCGTAAAGGAACTAGTGGCGAGTGGTGCACAGATAGATCTACAACGGAACACTGGAATATCTCCTCTATTTATGGCCAGTCAAAATGGACATATAGATGTCGTAAAGGAACTAGTGGCGAGTGGTGCACAGATAGATCTACAACGGAACACTGGAATATCTCCTCTATTTATGGCCAGTCAAAATGGACATATAGATGTCGTAAAGGAACTAGTGGCGAGTGGTGCACAGATAGATCTACAACGGAACACTGGAATATCTCCTCTATTTATGGCCAGTCAAAATGGACATATAGATGTCGTAAAGGAACTAGTGGCGAGTGGTGCACAGATAGATCTACAAGAAAACAACACCGGGCCGCATCTCCTTCTATAATTGCCAGTCAAAATGGACATTAATATCATAAAGGAACTAATAGCGAGTGTGCACATATAGATCTACAAGAGAACACTGGGCATCTCCGCTATTAATTGCCAGTCAAAGGACATATATATGTCGTAAAGGCTAGTAGCGAGTGGGCAACAGATAGATCTACAAGAGAACACTGGAACATCTCCTCTATTTATGGCCAGTCAAAATGGACATATAGATGTCGTAAAGGAACTAGTAACGAGTGGTGCACAGATAGATCTACAAGAGAACACTGGAACATCTCCTCTATTTATGGCCAGTCAAAATGGACATATAGATGTCGTAAAGGAACTAGTAGCGAGTGGTGCACAGATAGATCTACAACGGAACACTGGAACATCTCCTCTATATATTGCCAGTAAAAATGGACATATAGATGTCGTAAAGGAACTAGTAGCGAGTGGTGCACAGATAGATCTACAAGTGAACACTGGAGCATCTCATCTATTAATTGCCAGTCAAAATGGACATATAGATGTCGTAAAGGAACTAGTAGCGAGTGGTGCACAGATAGATCTACAAGAGAACACTGGAACATCTCCTCTATTTTATGGGCAGTCCAAAATGGACATAATAGATCGTAAAGGAACTAGTAGCGAGTGTTGTTTCACAATAGTCCTCCAACAACGGACACTGGAAATCCTCCTCTATATATTCCAGTAAAATGGACATATAATGTCGTTAAGGAACTAGTATCGAGTGGTGCACATATATATCTACAACGAACAACTGGAGCATCTCCTCTATATCATTGGCCAGTCACAATGACATATATATGTCGTAAATGAACTAGTAGCGAGTGTGCACAGATAGAATCTACAACGAAACACGGGAGCGATCTCCTTCTATATATTGCCAAGTCACAATGGACATATAGATGTCGTAAGAACTAGTAGCGAGTGGTGCACAGATAGATCTATCAAGAAACACCGGAGCATCTCCTCTATATATGCAGTCCAAAATGGACATTAGATATCGTTGGGAAGGGACCTAATAGCAAGTGTGCACAGATAGATCTACAAGAAAACCTGGCGCATCTCCTCTATTAATTGGCCAGTCAAATGGACATATAGATGTCCGAAAGAACTAGTAGCGAGTGGTGCACAATCGATCAACAAGAGCACACTGGAACATCTCTCTATTTATGGCCAGTCAAATGGACATATAGATTGTCGTAAGGAACTAGTAGCGCGTTGTGCCACAGATGATCTCTACAGAGAACACGGGAATCATCTCCTCTATGTATTTGCAGTCAAAATGGACTAATAGATGTCGTAAAGGAACTAGTGGCGAGTGGTGGCACAGATATATCTACAACCAAAGTAACATCGGGTACCTGGCTCGGAGGGCTCTATTTATTGCCAGTCAAAATGGACATATAGATGTCGTAAAGGAACTAGTAGCGAGTGGTGCACAGATAGATCTACAAAAGAACACTGGAATATCTCCTCTATTTATGGCCAGTCACAATGGACATATAGATGTCGTAAAGGAACTAGTAGCGAGTGGTGCACAGATAGATCTACAAGACAACACTGGAAGATCTCCTCTATTTATTGCCAGTCAAAATGGACATATAGATGTCGTAAAGGAACTAGTAGCGAGTGGTGCACAGATAGATCTACAAAAGAACACTGGAATATCTCCTCTATTTATGGCCAGTCACAATGGACATATAGATGTCGTAAAGGAACTAGTAGCGAGTGGTGCACAGATAGATCTACAAGACAACACTGGAAGATCTCCTCTATTTATTGCCAGTCAAAATGGACATATAGATGTCGTAAAGGAACTAGTAGCGAGTGGTGCACAGATAGATCTACAAAAGAACACTGGAATATCTCCTCTATTTATGGCCAGTCACAATGGACATATAGATGTCGTAAAGGAACTAGTAGCGAGTGGTGCACAGATAGATCTACAAGAGAACACTGGAAGATCTCCTCTATTTATTGCCAGTCAAAATGGACATATAGATGTCGTAAAGGAACTAGTAGCGAGTGGTGCACAGATAGATCTACAACAGAACACTGGAACATCTCCTCTGTATATTGCCAGTCAAAATGGACATATAGATGTCGTAAAGGAACTAGTAGCGAGTGGTGCACAGATAGATCTACAAGAGAACACTGGAGCATCTCCTCTATTAATTGCCAGTCACAATGGACATATAGATGTCGTAAAGGAACTAGTAGCGAGTGGTGCACAGATAGATCTACAAAAGAACACTGGAATATCTCCTCTATTTATGGCCAGTCACAATAGACATATAGATGTCGTAAAGGAACTAGTAGCGAGTGGTGCACAGATAGATCTACAAGAGAACACTGGAAGATCTCCTATATTTATTGCCAGTCAAAATGGACATATAGATGTCGTAAAGGAACTAGTAGCGAGTGGTGCACAGATAGATCTACAAGAGAACACTGGAGCATCTCCTCTATATATTGCCAGTGAAAAGGGACATATAGATGTCGTAAAGGAACTAGTAGCGAGTAGTGCACAGATAGATCTACAAGAGAACACTGGAGCATCTCCTCTATATATTGCCAGTGAAAAGGGACATATAGATGTCGTAAAGGAACTAGTAGCGAGTAGTGCACAGATAGATCTACAACGGAACACTGGAACATCTCCTCTATATACTGCCAGTCAAAATGGACATATAGATGTCGTAAAGGAACTAGTAGCGAGTGGTGCACAGATAGATCTACAAGACAACACTGGAGTATCTCCTCTATTAATTGCCAGTCACAATGGACATATAGATGTCGTAAAGGAACTAATTGCAAGTGGTGCACAGATAGATCTACAACGGAACACTGGAACATCTCCTCTATATATTGCCAGTCAAAATGGACATATAGATGTCGTAAAGGAACTAATTGCAAGTGGTGCACAGATAGATCTACAACAGAACACTGGAACATCTCATCTATATATTGCCAGTCAAAATGGACATATAGATGTCGTAAAGGAACTAATTGCAAGTGGTGCACAGATAGATCTACAAGAGAACACTGGAGCATCTCCTCTATATATTGCCAGTAAAAATGGACATATAGATGTCGTAAAGGAACTAGTAGCGAGTAGTGCACAGATAGATCTACAAGACACTGGGGGACATCATCCTCTATTTTACTTACGCCCAGTCACAATGGAATATATAATGTCATAAAGTAACTAGTAGGCGGAGTGGTGCACATATAATCTACAAGTGAACACTGGAGCATCTCCTCTATTAATGCCAGTCAAAATGGACATATAGATGTCGTAAAGGAACTAGTCGCGAGTGGTGCACAGATAGATCTACAAGAGAACACTGGAGTATCTCCTCTGTATATTGCCAGTCAAAATGGACATATAGATGTCGTAAAGGAACTAGTAGCGAGTGGTGCACAGATAGATCTACAACGGAACACTGGAACATCTCCTCTATATATTGCCAGTAAAAATGGACATATAGATGTCTTAAAGGAACTAGTAGCTAGTGGTGCACAGATAGATCTACAACGGAACACTGGAGCATCTCCTCTATATATTGCCAGTCACAATGGACATATAGATGTCATAAAGGAAGTAGTAGCAAGTGGTGCACAGATAGATCTACAAGAGAACACTGGAACATCTCCTCTATTTACTGCCAGTCACAATGGACATATAGATGTCGTAAAGGAACTAGTAGCGAGTGGTGCACAGATAGATCTACAAGAGAACACTGGAACATCTCCTCTATTTACTGCCAGTCAAAATGGACATATAGATGTCGTAAATGAACTAGTAGCGAGTGGTGCACAGATAGATCTACAAGTGAACACTGGAACATCTCCTCTATTTATTGCCAGTCAAAATGGACATATAGATGTCGTAAAGGAACTAGTAGCGAGTGGTGCACAGATAGATCTACAAGTGAACACTGGAGCATCTCCTCTATTAATTGCCAGTCAAAATGGACATATAAATGTCGTAAAGGAACTAGTAGCTAGTGGTGCACAGATAGATCTACAACGGAACACTGGAGCATCTCCTCTATATATTGCCAGTCACAATGGACATATAGATGTCATAAAGGAAGTAGTAGCAAGTGGTGCACAGATAGATCTACAAGAGAACACTGGAACATCTCCTCTATTTACTGCCAGTCACAATGGACATATAGATGTCGTAAAGGAACTAGTAGCGAGTGGTGCACAGATAGATCTACAAGAGAACACTGGAACATCTCCTCTATTTACTGCCAGTCAAAATGGACATATAGATGTCGTAAATGAACTAGTAGCGAGTGGTGCACAGATAGATCTACAAGTGAACACTGGAACATCTCCTCTATTTATTGCCAGTCAAAATGGACATATAGATGTCGTAAAGGAACTAGTAGCGAGTGGTGCACAGATAGATCTACAAGTGAACACTGGAGCATCTCCTCTATTAATTGCCAGTCACAATGGACATATAGATGTCGTAAAGGAACTAGTAGTGAGTGGTGCACAGATAGATCTACTAGTGAACACTGGAGCATCTCCTCTATATATTGCCAGTCAAAATGGACATATAGATGTCGTAAAGGAACTAGTAGCGAATGGTGCACAGATAGATCTACAACGGAACACTGGAGCATCTCCTCTATATATTGCCAGTAAAAATGGACATATAGATGTCGTAAAGGAACTAGTAGCGAGTGGTGCACAGATAGATCTACAACAGAACACTGGTGCATTTTCACTTTACGTTGCTAGTCAATTGGGTCACGTTAATATTGTAGAGTATCTTATTACTGCAGGGGCTAACATCAATTTGCAGACATTTAGTGGTATGTCTTCTTTAATGATTGCATGTGGCAATAATCACAATGAAGTTGCAATTAAACTTGTGTCAGAAGGAGCTTCCTTAACTTTGGAAAGTGATGAAGGATTAACGGCTAACAGAATAGCTTATTTGAATCGGAATTTACAATTGATTAATTATTTTATCGGTCAGTTAAAAATTGAGTCAACTGGAACTTTACAAAATGTCTATCATGCAGCTGAGGCATGTTGATATCTCATATAGCTAGATATATTATATATTTTGTATTTTGTAATACATGTGTGTATTTTTTTATGATACATTAAGGTTGAAGAGTAAGAAGTTGAAGTAAGCTAAATAGCTATATGTTACAAAAGGGCTTAGCTACATTGACACTTAATAACACAGACTTGTTATGCAAGGCGATATACTTATAAGCAGTACAGTATGTTATATTTCTTCAGGGTTTATCAATTTCCTTTATTGTAATTAATCAATCAATCAATCAACAATAACAAACAACAAGTAACATAAGAACTACAAACAGCTAAGTGACTCACAAAAAGAACTCTCTGTGTAATGACCCATCGACACAAGATTAAATGGAAGAGATGACCTGACCACAAAACCAAAGGAAGTGAATGCCATAGTTGCCAACCATCCCGGTTTAGCCGGGATCCTCCTGCCTTTTTGTAATATGGGGATATGGTTCCTTAATAATAGCTGTGGCCTTAGTACGACCACAAGCAAACTTCTTGGCAATTTCTGAATCAGGAAACATTTCTCTGAACAACTTATTTGCATGGTCACTAGATAGGAAGGCCAGATTGTGCTTCGCTATAAACATAGCCCACAAAGACTCAGCATTAAAGGTGAAGCTGCTACTGTCTGGGCTAAAAAACGATTTCACTGACTTAAAAGTAGAAACTGCCTTTCCTGCATCTTTATGTTTCTTGGTTTTGAGGTGAGCAACAACATCATTCATTCCTCCATGGCCAACACTGAAATCAGAAGAGCAGAATGTGCATCTTGCATATTATAAATTACCTATTTTTTTCATGATAATATTATTACAGTTGTATCTTGTCATTGTATTATTTGAACGAGAAACGAAACTTTTTGACCAATTGAATACAAACAAGAACATTAATGTGTGGTATTCTATTACCTTTCGAACTTTTCCCAATTCCTGGATACTCCTTTATCCATTTGCTCTGAAAGTGACACTGAATTTTTGCTTTGTGGGGGGGAGGTGGTGTTGCCATTCTTTCTCTAATTATAGCTAGTTAAACATGTGAGTACAGTGTGCTAATATTTTTGTTGTCTGTCATGTTGTTGTATAATTCTTAGATTGATGGCCAGAGTTATTGGTGGATTATTTTTATCAATACCAGCTCTGCTGGTCTGATGCAAGTGTGAGGTTTTATGGGTTACGTTGCTGACTGCGGCAGAGAGAGATTGCCGATAAAGTGATATGATGCATATAATTTACAGGAAATCCGGGAAAAATAGCTACTACAAAGAAAACTGGGAGAACTCCAAATACTGGGAGAACTCCAAATACTGGGTGAACTCCAAAAAACCGGGAGAATTCCATAAACCGGGAGGGAGCCGGGAATGGCCAAAAAAAACAGATAGTATTTTAGGAGAAGTCAAGACCAGATTTCTTGACATGCCTGTGGTAAATGTTGGAAATGCATCAGAGCTTTGAAAAATTTATTGGAGAATCATGGGCTTGATTTCACTAAAGCTATATCAGTCACGAGTGACACAACTAATATTATGAAAGGGGCATGCTCTGGTGTCCTAAAGCTCATTAAAGAGCAGAATCCAACGTTGTATGATGTAGGTTGCATTTGACATCTTGCGAATCTCACCATCAAAGCAGGCTTACAGGAATATAAATAATGATAATAAATAATGAGGTGTAAATTATTACAGTGGCCACTATATAAGTTATTTTT
>WLWD01002651.1_pt1 | contig 22805 bp, 13 predicted proteins | sample 6712731 | NCBI WGS metagenome assembly WLWD01 (sample SAMN12718690, study PRJNA576275) | sponge metagenome | isolation source: marine sponge | host: Mycale hentscheli | place: New Zealand: South Island, Marlborough, Capsize Point | collected 2014-11-01
CTTCCCACCTGGCCTTTTCACCTCTTTGCAACTTCAATCATCACTGGAAGTGAATCTTGCCATCTCGCTTGAATCCAACCTGCTGTAAAATAAACTAGCTTCTTTATTAAAGAACCCGCTTCCTTGCTTCCTCACCACCTGGAAAAAAAAAGAAAAAAGGGAAAGCATAATAAAATACAATGACATTATAATCTATTGTGCACTAACATTTGTGGGTTCCATTCATTTGGTACGTGTATGGTCTCTCATACAGAAAGGAATATTAGCAGAAGTAGAAAGTAGTATGCAACAAATTAACTGAATGCTGTAGGAGAACTCTAGCACAATACATTGTCAGGAAAATCAATTATGTAGTTGTTATAGCAGGGCTTCATACAAAGCAGAGGGGGGATGGCCCTGGAATTAACCCCCCTCCCCCCTCCCCAAAGAAAGCTGAATTTTAAATTATAAATATAAATGGTAACTCAGAGCAAAATTCTTTTTTTTATTCAAAAATGTAAATCAAAGCACAATTCTTTTGTTTGTTTGTTTGTTTGAAAATCTCTAGAACTTCATCAAAGTTTACAGCCGAAATCAGGGCCTCAATGGCAATTCTCATGAGCCGACCAAGGCTTTGGTCAGTGATACTTGCGTATACGGGTCTTAATGATCTTCATATAGCTGGAAGATCTTTCAACTGATGCTGTTCCAACTGGAAGGACTAGGATTAAGTTCAAAAGTTTAAAATGTTTCTGAAAAAATCCCCGTATACCTCTGAAGTGTAACAGTGGACAAAGCAGCTCGTATTATCATTAACCCTCTCTGTGGCCTATTTAGCCACACGCTAACCTAGGTAGGAATATAAAAAAGTTCCTCCCCCCCCCAGAAGAATATCCTGTATGAAGCCCTGTAATGTATTCAATAAGCCCACATATTTTGATGGTTATAGGCCACATTAGTCAGTAATGGCTGAAGCTACAGTTATAAAGCTTGAAGAGCTCAGTATCTGAAAGTAAAAAATAATTAATGGGACCTTGTGTTCTCATTTTTCTTGTTGATGTTTACATTATACTGCAGATGGTCACACATTCATTAAGGATTGCATTACACAAAAGTAAGCACAGAATGCTAAAATAGTATTATGAGATTGTAAGAGAAAAATGACAATAAACACGAAAACATGCTCATTAGTGTAATGTGACTACAGCTTGTAGCTTCCATTTAATTCAATGGTTCGATTTATACAGATGATATATATTATTTACCTTCTGATTGTCCATACTCATTTAGAAATCGTTACCAAGGAATTAATGGGTGTCGTCTATAAACTGTGACTTTATCTTGGCTTTTAGCATGCTTCCTGCGATAGCTTCTCTTCTTCACCCATCGCTAATAACAAAAATGTTACACCAATCATCCTAATGTATACATATGAACAAACAACACTTACTTTAACCTGAGCAATGCTGAGACCAACATCAGTAGCAGCAACAATGATTAATGGCATCATCTCCTTGGACGTCCCAGTCATGCCACATTCAAAAGGAGCATTTAAACAATCGATCTATGACAGTAGAAACAGATCATTGCATACCATACTACCCAATTTGACAAGTGTAACATGTGGTAGCTAATTGGCAATAGGCTAGACTGGATTCAACAATAAAAAAATAGTGGTATGAACATACATTAGAATTATTCTATGGTCACGACAACAGGATTCCAATGGGTTAATTGATTAATAACATTCATTAATATACTTATTATCTACACTTGAAGAGTTGCCAAGAAATAAATTCAGCTAATAGGTTTTCTTTTCTTTCAGGGGAAATATATATGAAACGAATCATAGGATGAAAAAAAAAACAATTTGTTTCAACAAGCATATATGTGACAGGCTCTGGGAAAACCAGGCATTTCAGGCAAATCAAAAAAAATGAGTTTTTTATGTTAATAAAAAGCTACAATTTATCTCAACTTAGTGCTAAAATACTGGAGGGTAAAACCTTTGACTCGCACAGAAACTGGCAGTTGAACTGGGCTGTATTCAGCAAAGCAATTGAACTAGAAATCGTGAAAACATAAATTGAATATCCACTTCCGGTATAATTAACGTTTCCGTATACTTAACGGCGTACTCCGCATACGCAATTAAATTGTGCAGCCGCTTTTTAACGGCAACTAACGAAGTTTTGCGTAGAGTTCTTTTTAGCTTTCAGAACGTCTCGGAGCCTGTCTTGTCAGAATCCTTGGCTACTCTACTCGATGTAGTAGAAAACTTTCTGCCAGAGGTAAGCTGTAGATTGCATGCAATAGTCTCAAAGCTATGCCGTTTTTTTTAGCTGCTTGTTTGAAACTCCACCCATTCCCCGTTTATTGTACCTCGAGAACGAGAGAGAATAAAAAGTAGCTTGTCTTTCCACAGCACGCTTGAGGTCTTTTAAGTTGTTTTGACATTTGAAATTTGGCATAGACTTAGAGTAAGGTTCACTAAGACTAATTCTGCAAAAAACAAAAATAGGTGAAAGAAAGAATTTTTCCAGATGACATAGTTCTGGAGCCTATATCTCAATTTCAATTTTTGCCCGAAATTCCTGGTTTTCCCAGAGCCTGTCACATATTTGAGAGGAGGGAAAGAAAATTTAATACTTTCATAAAGCAAATATGAAAACATCACACTCAGTTACATTAATTGTAGGGTCCCTGTCAGACACAACATTCCTATTTTCTTCTTAATGTAATATTCTTACTTGTGCCTTAGTAAATTTCTTCCTGGAGTTTTTTTTAGGTTGTGGCTCAATTTCTTCGCAGCTGCTTTCACTACAGCTCTCATCCCCTACACCTTGCATCTCTAGTCATCCACCACCTCCACGATATAGTCATCCGTCATATTCCTGATACACCATACTCGAAGTTGAACTCCATAAAACCTCTTTCCCACGTGGCCTGGACCTTCAGCTTTTGTTCAGCGAGCTATTATAGCTTTTAGAAGGTACGGAGCGCGTAGTCGTGGTAACGGGATGAGGGTTTTCAATCGCGCGTAATTATTTTTTACGTCTAGGAATCCAACAAATCGAAGTAAGTTTGGAAGTTTTTTTTTCAAGTACGCGTAGAAATTTCCTGGATCAGCTTTGTCTTTTGTGAGTCAGGGGTTGCTTCCCAGACGTCCTATGTCGCAACTCTTAGTACGTGAACGATAGAGACGGGTGTAAATAATTGCGTTGAGGTAGCTGAAAGTATTACTCTGGGAATGAGAATTTCCGTTTAGCATTAGGCTGCGGTTATCTGTGGAGTAGCTAGGATTCATGGAGGAATTAGTGCTAGGGCTCTGCAAGGACACTATCACAGAGTTATAGATTAGTCACTTGAAAACAAATTTTAGGTGAAGCCATACAAACTGATAGGAAAATAATTAAGGAAATACATAAAGAACAGCTTAAGAAGAGTTGCAGGGTGTGTGGGAAGAGATGGAAGACTGCCAAGAGATCCTTCTCTTGCATCTGTAACAGTAGGCATCTCCAAGAGACCTTCAAAGTTGATGTCAGCGAAGAGGATATGGAATTCATGGCCTCCAGAATATTGCTTTACTTTCAGGGAGTGATAAGAAGAACAATCCAAGCTTACAAAAAAGGGAGTTCCTCATTGTGCAAATGCCATCACCAATCATTTTCAATGGTGTAGGCATATAGGAGAATGTGAGGTAAAAAATCAAATATATTAAAATATTATAATTATGAGGTGAAATAGGTATGTGATCAATTAACATATTTAGTAACTCAGAGGTGGACAGAACCAAAAAGTGCCTTCTACATTTGGCAGACCTTGTGGAATCACACCTGCATCTGGTATAGCTCAAATGAAAGAAGTCGCACCTCCTTCATTATCTTCTGACCATGTTCCTCCTCTGAATGTTTCTTCACATTCTATTGTGCAAAGTTTGTGCTGAAATTCCAGACAGGCACATTGACCTACAGAGTGGAGATACCTAAACCTACACCAGTGGTTGTAAGGTCTCATAAGATCATTTTGACCAATCAGTAGCCTCACCTTCATGAATATTGACCTGTAGCTATGCAGTTAATGTAAGAGTGGGGTATTAATTTGGTTGATGGGATGTTTTGTTGTTACTGCTTGTGAGCCATATATAGGAAAGGTTGACAATTGTCTATGTTAAGAACTTTTTAAATTTGAGTTTCGTTTACAGGAAGCTAGCATTGCCTAGAGATGTGGAACTAGTAGGGAAGGAATGGGTTTAAAGTTTCTAGCCAGCGAATTTATGTGTTGAATGAAATCCAATCAATTAAGACATGTGAGCCACGGACGTGGGAACTAAGTTAGGTTTGGTGGATTTTAGTTCCATTTTATGCAGCTGTGGGCTGTCTCTGGCTTCTTTAGTAGCACGTCTTGTTGTCTTGCTATGTAAACTTTGTGTAGGTAGGAAAATTTGACAATATCTATATTGAAAATTAGTTTCCAGGAAAGCTAGCATTGCCTGGAGATGTGAGCTAATAGTGAAGGAATGGGTTAAAGTTTCTCGCCAGCGAATTTGTGTGTTGGGTGGAGTCTAATGTGCAAGCCATGGAGGTGGGGGTGGGGCTAGGTTCGGTTGACTTGAGTTCAGCTATGTGCAGGTGTGGGGCGTCTCTGGCTTCACAATGTGTCGTGCTGTAGATCAGTGTGTGCAGTGAGTAGGGTTTCCAGGTATGTGTTTGCTGGGAATGGGGCATTTTTGTTGGATTTTTTGGTAATGTGAAAACAGCAATTACGAGCGCTAATGTTTTTAGCATTATCCTACGTGACTAAGTCACACATGGTGAGGGGGTGTGTCCATACGTGCATGAAGGAGGGTTGTTTTTTCCTTCAACTTTGTCAGTAGAGTGGATTGTTTTGTAAAGAAGATATCTGGAGGCAAAGTAGATCATATGTGTGCATTGTCTGTTGTCCTTTTCTCTCATAAGGAAGGATTTTTTTTAACTTTGTGAAAGATTTGACTTGTGAGTGAAGTTAAAATAACAATTGTGAAGGGAGCAGAGAGAGAAACACACTATCTATTCGGATGTTTAGTGTGTGTTAATAGCTCAGGCAACTCTGGTTGTTTTTGTTGTTGTCTTTTTCATATAAATTAATTTTTTTCGCTATTTCTAGTGAGTTTTATATAAACATGTCTTATTTTAGTATAGGACTTACTGCGATTTAATTATTTCAATGAAATGTCAATTTTCAAGCTTTTCAAGTTGCAAAACAAATGAAACAAGAGCAATTGTGCTATGATGTTTAGATGATAGATCAACTACTACAGGTTGTAGCAACTGATAGATTTAAAACTCATTACCATCCAGTGACGTGAAGGAGTAGCCAACTTCAACAAGTGCCAAACTACTGAAAACCCTTTTACCAGACTAATTTCTTAACACCCTGCCAATTGTTTGTGGTTTGTCACATCTTGGCTAGCTCACTCTACCCTCTCCACTGATATATGCTTGAGCACTTGTACCCATACTTAGAGTCCCTTTGCCCAGCAATACTGCCCTAGGCTAGCACCATCTTTCCCTGGCACAAATTCTAGTGATTCGTCTTCTTGTCTCAGCTCCTGTAGATTGTCCATTGGTGGTTTCTGATACTAGGCAACTTTTTTTTTTTTGCAGCGAAAATTTGCTGCGTAGTGATTTACGTGTGGGTAAGGTATCGATAGACGCGGAAGGAATATTCCCCCAAAATTAGTAGCACGCCATCTGGAATATTGCTAGAAATTACACACATAAATGGGCTCTAATTATCCAACAAGTTAAAAATTGTATTTTTTTTCTTATGCCCTACAGTGATTTCTTCTCCCGTCTTTGCTTACTAATTCCTGAAGTCACTCTCTTCAAAGAAAAAAAAAATTCTGTTGAGTAAAGTTTAGACTTGAGATAATGAAGAGTTAATTAGTATGGGGGTGTAGTAGTATGGTAGACTGTTAATGTCCATATGTGGGTGTGGTCAGTTTGGTAGTAGACTGTTACTGTCCATATGTGGGTGTGGTCAGTTCATGTGGGTGTGGTCAGTTTGGTAGTAGACTGTTAATGTCCATATGTGGGTGTGGTCAGTTTGGTATTAGACGGTTAATGTCCATATGTGGGTGTGGTCAGTTTGGTAGTGATTATTCTTCGCTACTGTCAATCTTAACTACTGTATCTTTCAACACTCGTGATAATACTGATCATTTGTGTGTGCATTGCTACAGAGAAGGAGGCGTGTCCCCATGCAGCCTGATTCTCGGACTTATCTACATTCAACGCCTGGCGAAGCTAAACCCCGCCTACATGACTAACGTGCCTCCGCGGAAACTGTTCTTAATTTCTGTGGTAAGGCCACTGAGTGTATTGACACGCTTGGAAAACCTATTGAAATGACGATGTTGCTACATGGCTACAATGATGATCATTGCACTGTGATCTTTTGTGGTTTTTTAATATGCCAGGTTATTGCATCTAAATACCTCAACGATGAAGGAGAAATGGAAGCTCTTACTTACTCTGAATGGGCCAACATAGGTGAGTGCTTTGGAGGAGGCGGGGTCATTAGATTGATATAGATTTAAGGTCTTATTTGTGTTTGTTTGTGTGTTTGACTATAGGGGCTGTCCCCAAATCAAACCTGGATATATTGGAACGAAATTTTCTGTCGGCTATGGTAAGGTTTATGAGAGTGTTGAGTTGTTTGTTATATTTACAAATCTTTTGTCAGTGTAATTTCGCTAGTTCAGTTGCATTCTTGTAGTTATCCTTTTTAACGATGCTTTCAATGTGCTTCCAGCTAAGTGCTTACAGCTAAGTGCTTACAGCTAAGTGCTTACAATCAGTGAATAACCTCACAGCGAGTTAGTAATGGCATGATTAGAGCTTGTCTGCTAGCTCAGGGAAGCCTTGCAACCAGAGCAGCCACATTTCTAAGCTGTCCATAGGGTAGATACCTGTCATTCATGAGGAACTTACTGAGTCCCACCAAACGGAGGCTGTTTGCTTCCACCCAGTGATGGCTCAATCTCTCACTCACTCACTCACTCGCTCACTGGCATGGCTTCTCCAGAACCTCCCTCTCTGGTGTTGATGACGCAGGCGCCATTCTGTCTCTCTCAGAGTAGTTGTGCATCTGAAGTATATTATAGTGATGGGTTCGACAGGCGGGGGGGCAGAGAGGTGGGGGGTTGTCCTCAACCAGGTGTCCATTAATTAACTATCCTGGTGAGAAAGCCATGCCTGGAATGCCCATAGGACCTCAGGTGATCTCCTGTATGTTTCTTTCTGTATGTGTGTGTGTGTGTGTGTGTCTGTTTTATCCCATTGTTTCCAGGGAGTTATACAAATATGGAATGCTATAGATTGGTATATTTTGTTAATTAAAATGATATGGGATGAAATAATTCAGCTTATTTATTGCATGGGTTAGTCAGGAAGTTCACTATTAATAGATTACTAGTTATTTAGTAAATATACATAATGCTAGACCATTTTTTTTCCCTTCAAACTTGAGCCTTTGTCTGAAAGGTTCCCTCCCAAAGATGTCTTAAGTCTAACTAGGCAGACTCCCGTTTGACCACGCCCCTTACATCCCTCTGAAGTACACATGGATTACTTTTAGACTCCTTCAAGCAAGCACAGGGATTGTTAGGACATTGCTTTGTATTGTGTAGGATACTGTACATATTTATGTGATTGACTTGTGATTTGAAGGAATGAATGTTGATGCATCTGCAATGCTATTATTCAGTGGCCATGATCAGCAGTGAAAGAATTCCCCTTTCCCTATACTCTCCAGTAAGGCTTCTTCACAATTCTCTGACTAGCTAGTCACCAAAGCAATGAGGCGGTAAATTTGGAGATAATGGCCTCTAGTTAGGCTCATTAAGCTCCATTCCTGGAAGCCACGAGATCTCATTAGCGCTCGTTGTTTAATCCTCATTGATATTCTATCTCTGCAGTTTCCCTGTGTTGTTCTGTAGTGCTTGCATGTATTGTTGGATTGTCTGTTAGTACACAAGTCTGTGATGTCAGTTAGGAGTTATGAGAACTTGTAGATTTCTTATTAGGATCAATTAGGGGCAAGAATGGCATGGTATTGCTAGGAGTTCTGACATTTCATGTTAATGGCCGTCTCAGGTTAATTTAAACGATGGATTTAAATATAATTGGCTTTCCTGTGGCCATAAATAGCATTGTTATAAACATGTGCTGCTTTCATTTTTTGAATGAGTAAATGAAAATTATTTCCAACCAGATCTTTTTTCTATAATTATAGAGAGATGTATTTACTGCCTCAATGATTATATTAATATTTTTAACTTCTTTACGTCACACTGTATTGAGATGTTTCACCCCGTGTCGTTTATGTTTTCAAACTGATGAAGAATTCTTTGGGTCGAAACATCTTTTTGCTGAACTAGCAATGTAATATGAGAAAAAGTTAAAATCTCTTCTTTTTTTCCCTGTCGTATATCATATTCATCTTGGAGATACCAAGTATAGCCTCAGGTGTGGCTGCCATAGCTGAGGTCATCAAGCCTCCTATTAGTGGCGCCAATGACCCGGGAAATCACTCCCTTCAGGCATATGCTCCAATAATTGGGATAGTTGGGTCTTATTGTGAGGGAGGGAGGGAGGGGGAAATTTAATTTAATTATTTCCTTATTGTTTTCAGTTATTTATTTACGCACATCTGGTTTCCAGCCAAGTCCTTTGTTTTGTGTTTGTAGGACTGGAACTTGTACGTGTCTCTGGAGGAATTCTATGCATTTGTGAACAGTGTTGAAGGAAGGTGAGCGCATGAACTCTGTCTCCATCTTCTTCTTCCATCTCTAACATCCCACTCTTTCCAATTTCTTCGAAAATTATTTTTTGTCTGTTCTCCTTTTTTCTTTTTATCCTTTCCATTTTTATAATTTTCCTCACCATTTGTTTATGTCCTGATCATAGAATGCTGGTGAGTATTAACTTTCGAAAAAAAGCTGAGAGGGAAAGTATGTATTACATTATGTTCAATGTGAAATTTAATCAGTTGACTGTTTTTTCTTGTGCACACCAAGGGAAATAGCTTCCCTGTGTGGAGTCACTATATTAAGTTGTTCATTTATGCAGCACTAAATAGGAATTAACTATCATTTTGGAATTCTGTCAATGTTTGCTTTTTATATAACCAATTTGCACTTCCTCTGTATTGTGTTTCACCATGTGTCGCTTATTCCCCCACACACACACCCACCCCTCCTCCCCCTCCCCATCTCTCCTGTGTTGTTGTTCCCACTGTAGTGTGGCGATGCAGCAGGCTATGAAGCGTGGCTGGATGAGTTACACTGACCTAGTGGCAATCTGGAGCTCCTCCAATGATTACACCTCCATGTTACAGCACACCACTAAGGTAGGCCACATACACATACGCACGCACACACACGCACACTGCACTGGTGCTCAATATCTTGTTCTTATTTGAGGGAGTCGCACACTTGTATCTGCCATGGAGACAGTTATTCTAGCTGTGTGTATCATTATGACATTAGAGTGTGTGGGAGTAACACTCTCTTGGGGTTAATATAGGTGTAGTCTAAATATCCTATTTGGGTGGAGTTTTGGAGGTACGTTTAACCGGGTGCTGTTTCTAACACACCGCACTCAAGTATTTTAATGTGTGCACTCGTACTGGTATTGATGGATGTCAGGAACATTGTCAAAGGCTGTATAGTGGAAACAGGAGACTGGTAGAGCAACAAGTATTATGTACATTGTTTCAATTCATGTTTTGAAAGTGGTAAAGTATCATTAGTTGAATAAGCATATTGACATCCCATTCCATTGTCTATACCTTGCTGAGGAGTTATTAGCCCTACTTTGACTGCACAATACTGTTTGCTTGAGGTAAATTGCTCACCCCCCCCCCCTACACACACACACACACACACACACACACACTGAATCATCTAGTGCGCAATGAAGTGTAGCGGCTGGTTACCTAGTAGCAACACAACTCGCCCTTAAATGAACTAACACTGCACTGGGTATGTCTCTTCCTGCGCAAATGTCCGTTGTATGCTAATCCAGAGTGCAGTTAGACTACGTCCCAGACAATCAAAGGTAGATAGGGTTTAAGTTAAATGGAATTGAAGAATAGTACAATGATGAGTAAACGAATGAATAGGAAGTCGAATAATATTCAAGAAAATATGAAATGAAGATTACGATGAATGGCTAGAAGAGTTGAACAACTGCAACAAAACTGAACAACTGCGCAACTGATTGGACTGAGCTGGGTCAGTCCACTATATACTATAGCTCAGTCCAAGGGGGGTTGTTTTCATGAAGCTAATGCGTAAATGTGTGTTTGAATGAAGTGTGAATGTATGTTTGTCCTTTCTCAATAAGGTGTAAATTAGTAATTAATTGTTTATTGTTGTGCCATCTGGCCTATGTTTGTCACTTGTTTGCTTGCTCCAACACACACACACACACACACACACACACACACACACACACACACACACACACACACACACACGTCTCCCCAAGTTGTTATCTCAAAGCCAGCTTAAACTTTATCTTTCTTTTACCAAAAATCTATTCGTTTTAGCATAAATGTTGGAAGGTGGATAAAAAAAGTTTGGTTTGCTATTCTGTCTCTCTAGTTTTTTTTTTTTTTTGTTTTTTTAACCTCCTTGGACTGATCCAGGTGTATAAGTAATTCATTTGTAAGCCTTCTCAAACTGGAGCATTAAAGCTGAGGGTGTCAGGGTTGCTGATCGAAGCAATATGGTTAACCGATCACTTCCCCTGAAATTTAGTAATTCATTTATAAGGGATTTTGAAATTTTAATGAGGAATTTACCATGTTTGTGTGTTTGCTTGTTTTGACAGCTTGTTGTTTTACGGCTTCATAACCTGTAGGTGGATTTGTGAGTTAGAAATGGTCTTGGAATGTCCAATTATGCAGAAGGGGAATAGAAATAGTAACTGACTTGGCACAGGAAATGGAAATATGTCAATTCTCAGCTGTCACAAACAGGGAAAAGCCCAGTAGTGTACAGAGTCCTATCATATTGTATTGGATCGGCCAGCATTGCAGCTTTGCTATTGTAACAGAGTTGCATGAGAGTATTCTGAGAAAATGATTATTGGTTTCACTGAATGTCGTATAGTTAAACGTTTGGTGCTAAGTTTTCAGGTTTTATTGTTGTGTACGTCTGAGAAATAGTGAAATTACCTCGAGTAACAGGATTGTAATAAGATATTTACCATGAGCAGCTTGATTGCTAGGGGCAAATCATTAGTAGGAACATCAGTAGGATGAAATGCTGTATACATAGTATAGGCTAATATTAATATCTAAACTAGTGGTGTGCTTGAGCACAAATGGCGAGCGAGCCTTAAACTACACTATTGTGTAAGTGATTGATTTTAACAAGTAACACTCAAGCTACTAAAATAAAGTCGAGTTTTTAAATTACGTATACGTTAAAGGGGATTCAATGCCATAGTAACCGCTCCCCGCAACTGTTTGAATTGAAAAAGAAGCAACAAAATCAAGTCACGTTATTTAAAGTTTTCTTTGTGACATTCTTAATAGTAGTTGTAAAGCACAATACTTTCACACAACTGAACCAAGACTTACTTTCGTGGTTCGTCTAGTGGACAATGAATTTACAAGTAAATGCTGTTGAGTAGGGCTAATAACTGTCACAAATAGCGACTAATTCGAGGAGCTCCCATAAGTTATTGCGTTTTAACTGCACCCGCAAAAGAATTCCAAGCAGTAAACAATGTCTAAGGTGATACGGGTAATGGTCGCTAAACCGGAGGATTTTGTTTAGTGAAGTTTGGGACGGGGTCGAACGCGGAGCAAACACAAAAATACGGAAGGTCAAAGTACAAAATGACATACATACGTCCAAACATATATATAAACTAGTGGTGTGCTTGAGCACAAATGGCGAGCGAGTCTGATAGTTAGGTAACATAAAATGTTACTATTGTTAGCTTACTTCATGAAAACACTATAATAGCAGTTATGACATTTGATTTCAGCAAACAAATACAAAATGACTCTCTTACCTGATTAATGGTAACTTTGTAGTATCAAACATCAACCATTCTGATAATCTCAATCACCAGTAACTCTTGAACAAGCTCTCAGCTACGATAAAAAATAAACCATATTATTTGTAATTTTAGCCCACAAATATGGAAATACTACTTACATCATTCTTGAGTATTGATAACTTCTGTAGTATCAAATTGAAGTTACTTTGACCATCTGAATTACCTTGAATTCTTGACAACAAGCTCTCATCTACAAAAACAAAAGACATTACTTTCTTACCTCATTTTCTTGAGCAGTGGTAACTTTTGTAGTACCAAATTTGAGCCAATCAGACTATTTGAATTTACCAGTCACTGTTGACAAGCTCTTAGTTACAAAAAAGAAAGGCCAGAGTTAATTTTGCATATTAGCTAACAAATATGGAATTACATACTTACCTCAGCTTCCCTCGAGAAGTAGTAGCTTCCTTAGCATTAATACTACGGCATTCTGACTACCAACGGCTCTTGACAACCAACAACCGGCACTCCGTATCCCCCCCATAAAACAGCGAAGTTTTGAAATTAAGTCTGGAAAAGGGTCTTCAATGCCATAGTAACCAGGCGAATCAACTTTTTGTTTCTTGAAAATCAAGCATTTTCGCAGGAATTTTCTCACACTTTGGAGCTTAAGTATAATGTAAGGCTTGCTTAATGCTGTAGTTTCAGAATAAACTGGGGTCAAGCCTGAAAAGCCGTGTTTTTTGGAGGAAAAGGTTTCCCGCGCGCGCGTTAAAAGGGCATACGTACCATCCATACATACATACATATATATAACATATACCCGATTTTGCATTATCCACCCCTAATACTGTCTCGCTCGCTACGCTCGCTCGCCAATAAACTAACATCCCCGATTTTCAATTGTGTTACCCCTGTAAGTGTCTCGCTCGCTCGCCAATTAATAGTTTGCAGAGATGAATTTCTACTGACAGCAGTAACATTGAAGTAATGTTTAGTTGCCAAATAATGCACAACACAGGACAATAAAATCAATCTATTCAAGTGACACAAGTGATTTGTTGACCCTTTACCAACTATTACTGCACCAGCCAACAAGGTATGGTTCCTTTTTATTATGAGGGTAATGTGGCAGTGGTTTATAATCATTTACCTTTTACCCAATAATAGTGCCTTGAGCTCCAATGCTCCGTAAGCTGGTAACTATCATGTGAATTTCTCCTCAGTGTGTGTGTGCGTGCACATGATGTTCGTTGTGTACGTCTGAGAAATAGTTAAAATATAATATTATATGTGTGCATGGTAGCAAAGGTTATGTTGTATGGTCTCCATCATCTTCACACTCCTGGCTTGCATGAGATTTATTTAGCAAAAATCTGTTGCATTTTTTTTTTGACCCCGTTACTACTAATAATTTATGGAAGAATTTGTTAAGTCATTAGTTATTGTCAAGAGAGGAAGAAGATAGACAAGGTGATATTATCAATATGGTTTGTCAAATTAGCTCATCATCATTCAACCAGGCATCTTATTTACCACTTAGTATGTGTGTCTTCTGGAATGTATAATGGCTGCGAGAGCTGGTTAAGTCAATTTAATCAAGAATGTTGTTAAAGAATGAAATATTGTTGGAGCTATTTCGCACCAATTAGAATACCACCCACATCCTATGCTTGCTACTAGGCACAAACACTGACTTACATGTTCATGTAACATGTTGTCATGGTACACGTGCACTTTGATCTATAAACTTGAAAAAATTCATAGAAACACAAGACCTCATCTTGCAGGTTGCTGTGCTCATAGATTCCCATTAGTTTGAAAGAGAACAGAAAATACTTGAGAATTGTTTACCCGTCACATGCTAGATTGAGTCGTATCGAAACTAAGTTCATGTGCGGGCAGAGTGGAAAATGTTTTTTCTATTCTTTAGCCCTTGTATCGGTTTTTAAAATAGCAATTCCCAGCAAGTTACCGGCAAGTTCCGTGAGCTTTTTTTTAACTCCCTAGGTGCTTCCATTCGAAGTTCATTTCTAGCCCACTTACTTGATACTTGAACAGACCTGTCAAGTCATGCCAGATTCAAATCACTTGTCTGGCATAAATTATTGGTTTCCATTAGTTTTTACTTCTTCCTCTGTTATGTATATAAACCCGATACTGTTTAAATTCATTTATTTCAGGTTGCTTTTACTGGTGCCACCCTTTACCTGATGTGTGTGTCCACACTGCTTGCTGCTGCTCACTCGTTTTGCTCTGAAAGTGCCACACCCACTGGACCTCCCTCTCCTCTCTCCTCTTCCTCATCAATGGCCTCCCTTCCTGGTTTCCCGCTGGACAGCAGCCCCTCCCCCATGTGGACCTCCAACTCCACTGTACAACTAGCAGCCTCTACCAACACTAAAGGTCATGTATTTGGAAGTCCTAGATCACTGCAACCGATCCCTAAATTGCCTGAAGTCCCTATGTTGACCCGTTCGTGGTGGAAGACGGATCCTGGTCCAAAGCCAGTCAATCACTCTATCAGCTCCCCTTCGTTCGCAAACATCGTCTGGATTTTTTCAAAATTAAAATATGGCTGGGATAACACATTCCATAAAGCAGATGGCGGTCTCAATTCTGTGCCAGAAGTAAGTAGAAAACTGGAATCTTGTGGCATGAGCACAGAGAGTGGTGATCATCAATTGGAAAGCAGAGTTCATCCTTCTATTCATGAGACTAGAAGCCTGGTAAATATTGAGCATGGAAGCAGTCACACACTTGTATACAGCCTCCCACTTGTATACAGCCTCCCACTTGGATACAACCTCCCACTTGGATACAACCGCCCACTTGGATACAGCCTCCCACTTGGATACAGCCACCCACTTGGATACGGCCGCCCACTTATTCCTAGTCCGGACCACACTATAGATGGAGCAAGAGTTGAGGTACCACAAGCCATAGAACTGGGATACAATCATAAAGGAACATTTCACTGGAATCTACTAGCAAATAATTTGTCGTTGTCAGAAGAATCTAGGTTTGGAACGTTTGGAGTCCTATTTCAATACTTGCTCTCCAGTTAGCTGGTATTGTAGTATTCGGTGCTCTGAGTTAGTACTAGTTAGTTAATAACATGCTGTCTTCTAGTTTAGAAACTACTCAAAACATTGTACAATGAAATTATTGGATCTCTAGTCAATATTGACAATTGATGATTTATATATTAATAAAATGGGTAGAAGTTATGGTCTAACTAGACATTTGATTGTGTTGCTGGTGGTATAATGATTTGTGCCCTAACATGGGCTTGATATTGTGGCACTACACAAACCCAGGTAGGTGTTGTGCTTAATACATTTAAATCTTGCTCATTACAGTGGAACCTCTTATAGTGAACTCTCTAATAAGCTGATTACCTCCATTTAGTGAACTTTCCACTTGCTACCTACAATATTATCACCTCTCTCGAATCAAACACCCTCTTATGACTAGTTCCAAATTGTTGAGTCACAGCATCATGTGCCAGAAGGAAACAAGTGAGCCTGTGTAGTGTCTATCAGAGAGCCATGACTTAAGTGGTAGGATAGATGCCTATGTGTCAATTTTTGGCCTATGTGTACGTCAATATTGGCAAATGTGAAACAGTTTCAAGTTCTGAATGCACTTTCACTTAATTATTTTAGCAGTGATGTAACAGTTGCTGATTTTTAAGCTAACTCTGCATGTTGGCACAAGTCCTGCCAGAAGAAATTTCAGCAATACCAAGCTAGAAAGGGCAAAAAAAAAAAAAATTGTATCTCCCCTGTCACAGAAATGAGAGGGAGAACACACTAAGTGGCAGAAAATTGACGTTTCAAACTGCTTGTTCTGTGACAACGGACAAGAGGAAGGCGACCTCCTTTTGGTATCAACACTTGAACCTGATGCCAACTTTCTTCCAACCATGATCGTGGGGCTGCAAGACATCCAGCTTCTTTCTTGGATTGAATGAGATCTAATTGCAAGGGATGTAAAGTATCATTTGAATTGATTGGTCAATTTGCCCAATAGCTATGGAGATCACACCAGGAAGTCAAGTATGAAACCTGAATGAGAAGTTAAATGAACCTAAAGTGTTTGTTTAAGCTACAATGAGCAAGTTAATATTCTGGAACTTTTCTTTTCAAACTATCTGAGATTCATACCCTTTATGTAAATCGTCTTGAGGATTTAGGTCATCAACAAAACTAGGCTGAAGAATCAGTTGTTAGAGCATTTTTCAGAGAGGCACAGGAACAGTACGATAGAAGGAATGTTGTGATTGTATACAAAATAAAGGAATGGACAATATGCATATTATATGCTTTTCTCTTATTTTCTAAGGATACGCATGCATGAATCCCAGGCTAGTCTCACTATTGGCCAGTTAATTCTCTTCAGTGTCATAAAAGGCTTTCTGATTCTGCCGCAGTAACAAGGCACACTCTGGTAAGTAATCATGAGCTTACTATGGCAGCTCTGCAATCATGCAATGGACTCTCCAGCAAAATGTACCTTATTGCCACTGTTCTACTAAAAAAACTACCACCCCTGCAATGGTGGAGAATGGCATGGATGCTCTGAAACAAGCAATTGAGTTCCTTAATCCTGGACAAATCCCTGTTACTGTGTTTAATCAGTTTCATTTGCATTTGTGAAGTATGTACAGTGGAAATGGCCCAGGACTCATGGTGAGTCAGTATATGTTGTCATGCTAGGGGATTACACATTGAAAAGGGCCTCTGGAGTACATTAGGTGATATTTCTGGAGCCTTATCAGATATGAATAAGTAAGACTGCATGTTTTCCTACTTACCATAGAGTATATACAGCAGACAAGACACGCCACTACTTAGAGAAAATAACCTTAAAGTAACTCCTATCTAATTTTTCCTCTGTCATATCTACACTGTAAAAACCGGGGTGTTTAGTTACACCCTAAGTGGGGTGTACTGGAACACTTTTTTGCATTGGGGCGTATTGTTACACTCATAGGGTGTGCTGTTACACTCACACTGCGAAACACTCTATGATTATACCAAAAAGAGTGTATTTTTGTCAGGAATAATAGGTAACACCCTTTCAGGAATACTTTTTTTACATACCAACATTTTATAATGAACCTGTTGACTTATAATAATTTTCTGTTGGTTTTGTTTTATTTGTTGTTTCATTGCAGCAATAAAGGCATGCTGGTATAACATGGAGCTGTGGATGAAGAACATAAATATTCATACTCGTTAGCTGTTGTACTGTGCCAAGTATATTTTATTCATTTGATCACAAATAAACTGAGAGTCATTAAAAAAAAATATATTTACGCCAGTCAGAGGGAGAAATGGTGAGCTTTAAGTTCTACAAAAATGTGACTTGGTTTTCTGCAATTTGATAGCCTCTCACCACTCCACACTGCTTGAAGGTGCTCGTTTTAACTAATTGTTTTAGTTAACTTCTTGCATTATATTATTAAGCAAAATTAGAAAGCTAGGAACTGTAACATGGCTGATGATTAATTGAAGAAGAATCCCTCATAAGCGCAAGCATATCCAGTGTGCATACTACTGCACAGTTTTATAACCTGTGTAGTTTTTTACTTGATCACTCAGGTCCTTCCAGAGAAAGACACAATTAGATAGTGACCCCACCTTGAGTTTATAATGTCCCTCCAACGGCATTGATGAAAATGTAGCTACGTTAAATATTTGTTAGGCTATGTACTGTTGCGTAGACATAGGCCGCTCTGTGCATCTTGAACTACCGCCCTCAGGCCCTAAGTACTTCGCTGCGCTAGACGCTGGACCATTAAAAGCAGCCTCGCAAAGATACTGCATTTTCTCATGGAAAACCCTTTTCCAATTAGGTGTAGGTAAGTATCGCCGGGTTAAATAAGTTTAAAACGCTTTACCATAATATAAGTAAACTCTCGACTGGAAGTGGTCGTCTAAACTATTGTTGCGCGCTATAATAATAGTCTACTGATTCCTACTACGGCTACGCTACTGTGTCTTGGTGAACTTGAAGGAAGCTTCGCTGTCCCTACCCTGGCTTATGCTTCTGGGGTAAGTAGTTTTATGGCTAGCGGTCAGTGGGTTTCTAAGTATTTTAGCTGCACGGGGTCACCCAGGTCATTTTTTCCCCCTGGTGAAGTTGTGTTTCCTGAACAATTTTTTCTAAGCTATGTATAGCTACTGTATGAATTAATTAATTAATGAAAGTAAACAGCAAGATATATTATGACAAGGGCTCGTCAGTTTGTTTGTTCCACAGTACTCTTGAAAATTTCATTTCTTTGTGAGAAAGTGTGGGTGCATGTTGGAATGGTTTCTAGTTACTGAATTGTTCCAAAACATGCTCCACCAAAATTATCCTCACTCATAGTTTTTCCCATGGCCACCCTAACATCCTTTAGTGTGCTCCTGGACAATGAAGGGGAGATAATTATTGCATACAACTCAACGTATTATTATAATTTTCTACTTTGTTTTAAGCCCATGGTTTCATGCGGGTTATGAGAGCCCTGGGATTCCCACCCTAATTTTTTTTACCCCTTCTGAATTTATTTCAATGTAAGTTATGAAAAAAATGTAGGAATTTGTAGTAGTTTGTCGAAGTTTTCGTGATCATGACTTCACCATTTTCATGTGGCTAAACGGTTTTTGTGACTTTACAAATCTTTCTCTTATCTCTCTCTCTCTCCCCCCTCCTCCCCCCAGTGAAAATCGTGTATGAAATGAAGTCCTGTCATTCTAGTTCATGCAATTCTGATAAACTTCAGTGAAATCATTTTACTTATCTGCTTATTCTTCATTGAGCTGTTGTTGAAGGACTTTTTCAGATTGCCCATTGCTTAATTATGGTTTAAACAGTTTATTAAGTGATTATCCGTTTTTATTATGTTTCTCTGAGGCAATGTCAATAAATTTGTCAGTTCTCTAAGCGTACAAGTGATAATATCACAGCTTCAGAAGCACAGTGTCATATTAGCTTGTATAACCAGGTTTCGTGCCAAGGTGGTAGGGGCACCCTGAAATCCCCCATCTCTTCCAAGCCTTAGTTCCCCTAGAATTTTAATTTAGTAAGCTACAATAGCTATAAGCTTTAATTATGTGACAAAGCACAGGTTAGTATAAGGTATATACACTTTCACATAGGCATGCCCATCAAAGCAGTATGGGTTTCCAAAATGAGACTGGCCAAGTACACCAGTGTTTCCCACCCCCAGCGCAGAATCCAGTATGACACCCTGATAACTTAGTCATCATATGCTTTTTCTGAAGTAAGAGTATGTTCTTTCCCCAATATCTAATGTCATTATGAAGCATTTGTGCATTTTTCAGCTGATGTTGTGAGAATAGGGAACAAGAATTTTCTTCTGTTGGCCAAATATATTGGCTTCCAGTATTCAGATGTGCAGTGATGGAAGAAAAATGTCCATTTTTCACATGCAGTTCATAGAATAAGACTAGGACAAGTCATAGGAGCTATGACAACCACTAAGGTCATAAGCAACTTGGCATGATACAGTATAGTATTGATGACCATTACCAAATGCAAGTCGTATGACCTCATAGAGGTAGTTGCAGGTCTTATAAGTCACGATGTGGATTTGGGACTGGTAGACAGTTAATTTGCTAATTTTTTTCAACAGACAATGTTGGTTAGCAATTGTTGTTGTTTTTTTGTTTGTTTGAACCCTAAGCGCGTATGCGCAAGAGGTTTGTAGTAGTTTCCCTGTCAGTCTGTCTGTCATGCTCTGATTTTGGAGATTACTGACAATTAACTGTGATTTAGGTATGAACTTATTCAGAAAGAAGATTAAGGTCCTTTTATTGTGCTACTTTTTTTTTAATTTGGGGCTCATTGTTGATAAAACGTGAAGCTTTCAGCTCCACATTGGTACCAGCTGGGTAACTCCCCCTAGCGTCACGTCATAATCACTTGACTTCTTGCAGCCCGCAGTGTAGTTTGCTTTATGCTCAGGGAAGTTAACCGATGGATTTGAATGAAGTGAAGTTCACATTGAAAAATTATAACAGTGAGTGTTTCTGGCTAGTTTAGCTTCTCTTATGAAGACAGCATTCCCATGTACTATTTTCATTACTTGAGCTATATTGATGCCTCATTAAAATAGCTAACAGATTGCTTTGTTCTTTTTGAAGGAGATTATATTATTATAATAGCTAGGTAATGTTTAATAGCACTGAGGGTTCGCAGCTTTGCTGCTTCATTTGTTTTGTTTTTGTTTTGTTTATTATTCTTATTTAAAGCTTATCTGTATTATATAATTTATAGCCAGTACACAATGTTTTTTGTACGGTAGTGAAGAGGTGGTGTAGTTTCACTGACCATACACACCCTTCCTTCTGCTGGGGGGAAAGGCATTATACTTGTGATGTGCTTCAGTAAAAAAAAATTGACATATAAGGTCAAAGGGTAAAATTCATCTTTATAAAATCATCATGCACAATTTGTTTGAACAATTTACACGGCCGACTTTTTTTAATTAGCGTACAAGCAAAACAAGGTTTTCCAAGAAATTATTGCACTGTATACATCCTAACTCTATATAAGACTTGCTTACTAACAAAAGAAACAGGAAGGAACCTAAGAAGCTTAACACACAAAGCAGCAAATGTATATTTATTGTTTGTTCTTAGCTAGTCAGCACATGTAACACGCAACACTCTCACATGCACGCGTTCACTGGATATACCAACACAAGATATACATTGTAGTCTCTTGGTAGCTTGGCATGTTGGGCAATGGATTTTCAAGTACAAACAGCGATGACAAACAGCGCGTTGTTAACCAAGGTAACGAATGAACACAACAAATGTGAGTCAAAGTACAAAAGTTACATACATCCGTCCAAGCATATATGATTTATACAATCATATATCCCTGATTTTTTGTGTTGTCCCTGATAGTGTCTCGCTCGCTGCCAATTATTGCAGATATAATTACCACGGTTGAGCTTTGTATGTGTGTGTGTGTGTGTGTGTTTGCAATTGCATGACTTTTAACTTCATTCTCATATTCTACCACTGCTCTGCATTTTATCACGTGATGCCAGGAAGGATTCTCTCTAAGAAAGTTGCTAGCTGTACTAACTTTAGCGATGATGTTTCAGCTCATGACTTAAAGCCGTAGTACTAGTGGCTGGACCCATCGGTTTGCTTCCTAACCACAGTTATATGGTATTGCTCTATCTTGTGTAAAACCAGTGTTGTTGTTATTCAGGGAGCGGAGGAATGAGGGCTTGTACATCTCCTTAAATCTAGTTTGCTGCCCTTCCCCCACCCCTTAGGGATTAAAGACATCCTAAAATTAATATTTACAAGGGAAAAAATAGAATACATTGATATGTGATTATTTTTTCCCCCCAAATGTCAATTAGTCATCATTAGATTACAATGGCTAACCTAATTCTTGGTCTAATTTAATCAGCGTCGTTTGTACTAAACAACTTTCCACATAAGCAGTGTAGGGCAGACTGTGGCAAGTGCATTGGGGATGCTTAGCTTGTACTATCTATTGTGCTGCTAAATTATGACACGGAGCAGTAATATCTTTTGGGGCTAAGGAAATAATAAATGTGGTCTTATTGGATAAAATGCTTTCTTCGTGATTTCATCAATTGATAAACTTTTGTTTTGTTTTTTGGTGTCCAGAGGCATGGAAGATTTTGGAATAGGGAGGATCCACTGCACTTGAGTTAGACAGGGAAGTACTTTGCTTCCCTTTGCTCCCCTCCTCCACATGCACACACACACACACATACACACACACATATCCCAGATAGTTTGACTTTCGTGGAGACATTTGCCCCAATTTTTCATAACATTTTGTGGTAGTTAATATAAATATAATATAATATGGAAGGTACTGTACTAAACTAGCTCTTAAAAAATGTCTACATGTGTTAAAATTACAAGCACGAAAACACAAATCTGAGAATCTTGAATTATGTTGAGCTAGTTTTACTTGAGACATACACTTTCAATGTAGGAGTGTGAAGTGGCAGGTGTAATGGTGCAGTGACTACTCCACTGGTGTACACGTGATGACTCCTGGACTTCAATACAACTAGAGGTGAGGAACTCTGGAATGACTTCTTAACTCCACTAACAAGAAGGAGGCCTTGTGAAATTATTTTTTAATTTAATATAAATCATTTTAATTGACTGGTAGATATTTCCATTTAATGCACACTTAGACAACCTGAAATATAGGGAGCGACTTAAAGTCTGAACTTTTAGAACTCTTGTCACTTCATTTACTAACAGAATAATCCTTTGAAACCATTTGTATGTGTGGCCGGGGACACACACACACACACACACACACACATTATATTAAGTAAAAAACTACACCAGTTATATAAAACTGTGCAGTGATATAGGTAGTTAGTAAACTGGGTGTGGCACCAGCGGTATTAATTATGGCGAACTTGTACATTTTACACAAGAATGCTTGATCATAATGAAGCCACTTTGGCAAGTGCTCCAAAGGAGACCTACAAAATCTTTGTCTAATAATTGACGAGGAAATTCAATGGCTACTGTGCTGGTGTATATTTCCAAGTCAGGGTTTCATTTAGGGGGGGGCGAAAGGGGGCATTTGCCCCCCCTTGGGTTCTAAATGCCCCCCCTTGGATTCTAAGTGCCCCCCACCCTTTTGAAAGAACCGATATTTATTAAGAGAAAAATGTAAACCAAATTAATAATAAACAATATTCACACAGCGATTCGTCTAGGTTTT
>WLWD01002256.1_pt1 | contig 22804 bp, 11 predicted proteins | sample 6712731 | NCBI WGS metagenome assembly WLWD01 (sample SAMN12718690, study PRJNA576275) | sponge metagenome | isolation source: marine sponge | host: Mycale hentscheli | place: New Zealand: South Island, Marlborough, Capsize Point | collected 2014-11-01
TATTATTGTTGTATTTCTACAATCACATACACACCCACACTTCAATGGTTCATTTAGGGGGGAAGGGGAGAACCCCACCCACCCCATCCCCCACCCACACACACACATACAGAAAAAAGAAAAAAATCTGGACTTTCTTCTCAAAAAATATTTTGACTTAATTTTGGATGAAACATGTACAGCTGGCACATTGACCATGGATCAATGGACAACAACATAATGTGTGATTGAGATAGTGTTTAGTGTAAGCAAAGTATCACTACTAGTCACATTCTGCTAGCCTTAGAAATAGGATACAAGCATTTAGGACATTTTATAAGGTGTAGGTCTATATGGAATTTACACTACTTAGGGAAGGCCCAAGGATAATTCAAATCTTGTACAGACCGAACCAAGTGAGCATGCATTAAAACATGAAGGGTCCTGAAGGATTTTCATCAGTGCCTGACTAATTATAAGCATAGTTCAACCCTCCTATGCTTACTCTCACAAGTGAACTATCCTAGTTTTGTAATATGAACTTCAGAGTCACCATTCCCACAACCTCCTAGTAAAACATATTGCAATGTTCCTAGTGAGGCCTCATGCACTACCTAATCACATCACCCACCACCACCACAAGAAGCATTGGCCAGCAAATGCAACAAGCCAGCTACTCTCAGGTCTCACTCATTAACATATGATTACACTTGTAAGTGCCTCTCTATCGTGTGATGGAGAGGTGAATTTTTAATGCAGTGACTTACTTTTGTCTTATATCTAATTGAACACTTTCTATCTGATTAACACACATTTGTTTTGACTCCAACGTGAAACCGAATTTAATTAGTTCTAACCAAAATACTTTCCTGATCCATATCAAGAAGATAAAGGGTTGGCTACACCACAACAAATAGGCTAGGCACTCACTATGCAAATAAGGCAGTATAAACCATCTTCTTCTTGTTTATTATCATAACTTTCTCACGCTATTAGTATAAAGAAGAGTAAAGGAAACCTTATGTGTAGTATACATCCAACTCATAATATGTATCTTATTGGGTTGTTATAAGCTATACAGTATAAGCTTGTTATAAGGTTTAGAAACAGTGCTGAGTATGAGTATGAGTAATAGCTGTTTTAATAGTATCAATGTTGGCAGTCACAAATTTCAACCATTCCCGGCATGCTTAAGGTAGCATTGATGAGTGTAATTACATCATTAGATGTCTCAAAATTAAACTCATTACCAAGAAATGTAAATATAAGCATATTGTTCTCCATTTTATCACATTGGTTGTGAAATATCCAGCAGTGAAAAGCTAATATCCCAATTATCTTCATTGAAATAATTTTACTCCTCAATCTGTTGAGTGTGTGTATGCTAGAAACTTATATTATTAACAATGACATTGATAGGTATTGGTACATGTACCTGTACACATGGACATTGGTAAGTATTGCAGGGGTGGCGGAAGCAATTTTTCATTGGTCAGGCAAAACTTTTTGTCATAAAATTCATTACTTATAAGTAATTGTAACTTGTTAATATTAATAAGTGAAATAATTGATACACACACATAGATACAATGGACATAGTGAATCATTCAAAAATGTCCAAATACACGCAGTCGATTTTCATTAGAGCCAACAAACTCTTTAGCCACTTCGGATAAATCCATTGTTTTAACAATATCCTTATAGATGTCAATTATCATCAAATGGTTTAGTCTGGTTTGTTGCATTGTGCTCCGTAGATAGCCTTTAACTCTCTTCATTGTGGAGAAAGACCGTTCACTAGCTGCATTTGTACCTGGTAGAACTAAAATTAGGCGAGCAAGCCAACATACTTGCTTGTAGAATACTCTTTGACTTGACGAAAGATTACGTAGGAATGTGATGCCTTCTTTTAAGGTTATACTCTGATTGGATACACTGGAGAAACTTGAACCAAATATTTGAAGTTGAGTTGAAAGTTCACTTTCATTGAAATCATCTCCATACATGGTAATAACTTCTTGAAATTCCACTGAGTAATCACATTTGTTAGCAGCTTTTACAAACAATTGTTCAAGGTTTTTATACATCACATAACCGGGCTGATCAAACCTGTCTTGGATGCTTGTAACTGCAAGATCCAGGGCTTCAAAATATATTTGCCGATAGTGATCTTCAACAGTTGCTGAAAAATAGCACTCTCCATCTCCTATTTCAAGTCGCTTTGGTGCTTTCCTTTTTCGTGGCAGCAATGGCTCATTAGTATCTGTTCGTTTTTGCATGCACTCCACATACTTCCAAAACAACTCAAACATACTATCACTTCTCATATCCTTTAGGGTCTGAATAGTTTTCTCAGCAATAGCCTGACCATCAGCAGCAGACATAGACTCAGCTTGAAGGGATACACTCAAATTATCAGTAATTTTTAATATTCTTTCACAAAGGTGAAGCCCAAATAGTAAGTGAAATTCAGACATTTGAACTTTCATGCCAATTATCCTTCCCTTGATATCTGCAAGTAAGCTCCCCTCCAAACTTTCTTCCCATAATAACTTTAAAACAGAATAATTCTCAAGTATGCTTCCAATAGATGCCCCCTTAACAGTCCACCTAGTAGGACAAAACGACCGGATTCCAACAGCAGAAATTGAATCACCCTCGGAATTAAGTCTGGCCTTGATTTTGTCAAACATAACATTTCTTTTTGGTGAGAACTTTACTAATTTAGTTATTTCTAATGCAACTTCCATGGCATCACAACAGACCTTTGATTTCTTCATGGTAGTACTAACAGCTAAATTTAAAGCATGACCATAACAATGAGTATACAGAGCACATTTCTCTTCCAAAGCCAATTTTGCTGCTACACCATTCCTGCTACCACTCATGTTACTGGCCCCATCATAGCACTGTCCGCAACATTGTGATAAGCTGACATTCATACGAACAAGTGTATCCTTTATAGCATGAGTAAGGGATTCAGCACTAATGTTATCCACTTTATAGAGACCAATAAAGTCTTCATGATCCTCTAGTTTTTCATCTATCCATCGAATGCAAATTGTAAACTGTTCGTTGTTTGCAACATCAGTGCACTCATCTGCCATTATAGAATAACAAGCACTTTCTCGTATATTTTGACTCAACCTTCTAAGAACTTGAAGGGCCATAATCTGAAGACATTCATTTTGAATGTCATGGCTGGTATACTTGTTGGTTTTTCTTTTCATCCACTCTTTCACCTCCGGACAATCATAACAGCGAAGCAGCATTAACTCATGAAAATTACTTTCCATATCCTCGCGACGTCTTAAAGGTATGCCTTGACGAGCAAGAAAAGATAAATTCTGTAAAATAATTAAGAAAATCCTTCTGTTTCCTTCTTTTTCTTTTTTTTGTGCACTACTTACAACCTCTCCAATGTCACCTAATAACTCTTTTGGAAGTGTAACAACAGCTTCAGTGGCTTCTTTGTGAGTTGCACTTGTTTGGTGTTTTTTAAAAGCTGAAACACCTTAAGTAAATCCCTTCGAAATAAAAGCTGGTTCTCTTTTGGTACTGGTTAAAAACTTGGCCTCCATAGAAGCACTCATGCATACATGGCAAAATGCAGCATCTTGTTTGATGTCATAATGCAGCCATGGATATTGAATACACCAATCTGCTCTAAAAGACCTGTATTGTAAATCAATAGCTAATGATTATAGCTAATTATAGTATGCTAGTAACTCACAATAAAAGCTTAGCTAGCTGACTGGCCTCATTTAACAGTAGTATGGCTCACCTTTCATCTTTTCCGGTACCAAACTTCCTCCTGGGAAACTTAAAACACTTGTTGGGGTGGAACTTGACTGGCACGCCACCACAAGAAGCCATATCTAACTCCTCTCCACAAGGAGTATCCACCTCGCCACCACCAGAAGCCATACTGTACTACTACCACACTTACTCACGATCGCAAGCTTATTAATAATTTTCTCACGATCGCAAGCTTATTTTAAAAAAATAGCGATAATGGACTAGAAGTGAAAGTAATTGCACGGTCGCTTCGAGGAATAAGTTAATACTTTATTTCGTTGGGACAAAGAGGGAAAAAAGTTTTTAACTGTGTGCTCCTGGATTGGTCCGGCGGCTGCCGGGTCTGCCGGGCCGGTTCCGCCACCCCTGTATTGGTATACATGGACATTGGTAGGTCTTGGTACATGTACCTTATACATGGACATTGAAAATATAAAGCACAGTGAAGCAACCTAGCTAAGCAAAGGCAGTTTGGTGTACAAACAACCAACCATAACCTAGTGTTGGCTTGCATAAGGTAAATCTGTAAAAATCCTATGTGATCAGGTATTGTAGACATATTAATATATTTAGAGAGAATCACTGACCAAAAAACAAAAAAGTTAAAACACCAAACGTTTCAGCTACGGACTGTAGCCTTCATCAGTGGTAATGATTCAAAAATAAAAAATAAATAGTTACTATGACAGGTGAAAGCCTAAGGGTGATACATGCTAAAGCACTTGGTTGGTAACCATGAGTCCTGAGGGTTAGCTATTTTGTTTTTTTGTTTATATGTTTCACTAGGCTACCATAAACTTGAGGCAACAATCCTTCATCTCTGTTGATTTTGCTCCCTTTAGTTTTAATGTACCATGACTCCAAATAACAACGAGGGTATAATTGATGGCAGATGTCAATCACTTTACCACTCTTCCAATCAATAACATGACTCTCTTTCATTGCATGTTCTGCAACAGCTGAAAAATGATAAGGTGAAGTTAGAGCTTGCTTATGTTCTTTTAGTCTTGTCACATCTCTTATATTGGGCAAACTGGACTTGACTTACATAAGGTAAAGCACATGTTACTGAAGTTCAGGAGAGCTTAATTTGGAACATTCTATTTAAGTTTAATTTTAATTAATAACCAGCTTGTGAACTACAGAACTAAAGACTGGCTGATGGGGTGAGCCGACCAGCCAGTATAGAAAACCAGTCGACACACCCACATCCTGGGTGAGCATGATACATCAGAAATATCTCTGAAAGCTGGCTGAATTTGATTGGTTCAAATTATTATGTAGGGTGTGATCATAAATGGTAAAGCTAGGGTGCATGAATTGTGAAAAGATGTAAATGAAATAATTAGGTAAAACATGAGATTAACAATCAATAAATAAAAGAAAAATAAACATATCAGTCTTACTGCAAACAAAGGAAAAATAACCGGTATGATTCATTCTGACCTGGCTTGTGTGGTTGGAGATGAAATATCAGTGGTCTCCATCACAGGTATGATTCATTCTGACCTGGCTTGTCTGGCTGGAGATGAAATATCAGTGGTCTCCATCACAGGTATGATTCATTCTGACCTGGCTTGTCTGGCTGGAGATGAGATATCAGTGGTCTCCATCACAGGTATGATTCATTCTGACCTGGCTTGTGTGGTTGGAGATGAAATATCAGTGGTCTCCATCACAGGTATGATTCATTCTGACCTGGCTTGTCTGGCTGGAGATGAAATATCAGTGGTCTCCACCACAGGTATGATTCATTCTGACCTGGCTTGTCTGGCTGGAGATGAGATATCAGTGGTCTCCATCACAGGTATGATTCATTCTGACCTGGCTTGTGTGGCTGGAGATGAAATATCAGTGGTCTCCACCACAGGTATGATTTTTCTTCTGACCTGGCTTGTGTGGCTGGAGATGAGATATCAGTGTCTCCACCATCAGTGTGATCATTCTGACCTGGCTTTGTGTGGCTGGGATGAAATATCTGTGGTCTCCATCACAGGTATGATTCATTCTGACCCTGGCTTGTGTGTGGCTGGAGATGAGATATCAGTGGTCTCCACCACAGGTATGATTCATTCTGACCTGGCTTGTGTGGCTGGAGATGAAATATCAGTGGTCTCCACCACAGGTATGATTCATTCTGACCTGGCTTGTGTGGCTGGAGATGAAATATCAGTGGTCTCCACCACAGGTATGATTCATTCTGACCTGGCTTGTGTGGCTGGAGATGAGATATCAGTGGTCTCCACCACAGGTATGATTCATTCTGACCTGGCTTGTGTGGCTGGAGATGAAATATCATTGGTCTTCATCACAGGTGACTATATCATTTTAGCTCTGTGGCAAACATGCTTAACTTGATTTCACAATTTGAAAGGAATAAGTGAAAATCATAATTTTAACAGGGTGTAAAAAGAATTCAAGAATAAGAAAAACAACTAGGTCAATCGATAATGTTGCTCCAGTCATGCTCCATTTTAATACTTCAACTTTGTCCCAGCTAGGCAAATGTCCTTGTTCCATTGAATGACCAAATACTACATTGTTGATGTTTCTGCTATGAATGGCATATATGTGTCATTTTATTCTGACAGATAAAGGCCTACCAGCAGTCTATCCAATATAACACTTATCACAACCACTACCGAAAATCTTATACACAACTCTTGGTCTTCTCCTTTGTGTCTTGTTTTCTTTTGACTTTCATCAGATTTTTTTAATACTATTATTTTTAATACTATTTTGAACTATTATTGAATTTTTTTTTGAAAACTACTTTGATGTTATTCCGTCTATGTTTTCACTCATGTTTTCACTCATTCCTTTGATTAAGGAGCTATCATGTAATTTATGTTGTCATTCTTTCAGGAACCCTAGTAAATAAACTCATTATATCAAAACTAAGCATTTTATCAGTGTCTTGTAATTTTTTGGACAAAATGTTTAGACTTTTTTATAAATGAGGAAGTGGAACTAACTAATTTACCAATCTCTCTTACACACACACACACACACACACACACACACACACACACACACACACACACACACACTCACACACACATTCATGAATCACTCGCATCAAACTTGCACACACAACATCTCACCAGTCAATTTTTATTTTATAGCAATTCCTCTCAATAGTCAGTTCACATTTGAAATATCAGATTCTTCCTGAGTTTACACCACAATCTTGAGCCATGCAAGTTGAGAATTATAACTGGAGCTTGTGTACTAAACCAGTGCTGAATGTTTGCAAATAAAGAGCAGGAGCAGAATATAAGAAGCAGTAAGAGGAAGAAAAGATTAGGAGAGTGGAAGAAATAACACAAAGTGAAGAAGTAAAGCTGAACAGAAGGCTAAGAGAGTGGAGTAATAGCACACAAGGCAGAAGAAAAGCCACGAGAAATAAAACATCTTGGAAAGAACAGAAGGAAATGGATGTACGGCAATGGATATCGAAGAGTACAAGGGTTGGCAGTTGCATCAAATTCTGCACTCAAGATGTGTGCAAGAAAAGTATCTGACTTGATAAGGTTGAACCTAACAGGGGCTGTGTGTGGGGCTGGAATATCCGGAGAAGAAACTTGATAGGACATTCATTCAATTCACATGTAGTTAATTGAAGAGTTTGTGACCATGGGCTCAGATGGACAGAACTGGGAGCAGGGCCCCACTTAGGACCATGTGGTATTTTTGTGTAGGTAGGTATTTAAATCGACTCAATCAAGCACATAACATAGCTATACATATATCACTCAATTATTGCCGGCAGTAAATTATTTGATATTTATCTTCCCCCTTATAGGCATTCATTTGTTAACATTTATGCAGTATAATTGTATCAATTGATTATACTGATTACTGGTGCAACTGCCTCCAATTTATATCTATTCTCACTAAAGGGGACATCATCCCACACAGCTGTGCCACAAAACTTTGCTCCTTCAACAACAGAAGTTTATTTACAGTGAAGATGAAAGATAGCGAGCTACAAATTGCAGCAACATCTCAGGACACAGGCTGTCTCATTGTTAGTCTCACAGAAGAGAGGCTACTCCATTATCAGACCACATTCCGTACAGAAACACTTACAAACCACTTTTGAGGTTGCAAAAATACCCCATTATAACCCCAGCTCTTTCTTCACCAGAGCCCTCTCTCTATTATTTATGTCTTTATCCAATAAAGATAAGGCCAATCTTCAACTAAACTTATTTTAGAAGGACAGTACAACTCAGTAAAGTTTGTACTCAAATTAATTTCTTGAACTATTTTTCTGTAACTTACTATTTGAGATACTCCAGCAGTAAAATGCTAAAAGAAAACACCTTAAACTTGCGCAGAGAAATAGGCCCTTCATTTTGTTAAGTTGTGTACAGGCGAATTCTGCGGTGGCGCTGAACTGAAACAAGCTTATAAGCGAAGAGAACGCTGAGGGTGACTGAGACGTTGGCGGCGGAGGGACTATAACCCGAGCTGGAACATTAATCTGGGGGTGAGGCTACTAGTATTGGACTTTATTAGGTACTAAACAGAGCCTGATAACTGTTGCCACATAGAAAATGCATTAAAGTAAACAGGATGTGGCTTAGGGCAATATTTTTCCATATCACCTGTGTTCATAGTTATTACGTTGGGTTATTACGTCCCCCTAGGTTATAGAATTGTTACCAAGGTATTCGTGCATGAGCAGTACCTAATAAATTTATTATCCATTGGATACCCGAGAATATCACTCGTCTGATTGGCGGTATTTACGCTTGTGCCTGCGGCACTCGCATAAATACTAAGCCAACAGACTCGTGATATTCTCCTGTATCAAATGAATAATATATATGTCTCGCAGACTTTGGCAGCGAGTGGCACAGTCGGCCAAATACAAAATAAAGTGCGGGTGACTAAAAGTTTTTTTTTGGAATTAGCCCTAAAAGACTTATAAACCTACCATTGTCATTAATACTATCTCTTCTCATTCTGTAAAGGGGGTGTGGCAGTACTTTTAAAGTGCTGTTACATATAATAATTTCCACATAGAATTGAGTCAAGAAAGCGTCCAAAATCACTGCCACAAACCTGACATTGTACACTGCCAACAAGATACTGTCAGACAAGAGAGGTGATGGATCAATATACACTGCCAACATGACACTATCAGATAAGAGAGGTGATGGATCAATATACACTGCCAACATGACACCATCAGACAAGAGAGGTGACGGATCAATATACACTGCCAACATGACACCATCAGACAAGAGAGGTGATGGAGGATCAATATACACTATCAGACAAGAGAGGTTATGAATCATTGTATATACACTACCCTGTCAGACAAGAGAGGGGGTGAACATTTTGCTGGAGTAGTTAGTGCAGTAGACCGATATTAAAACAAGCCATACTTGCTAAACCTAGCTTTGAAAGGGTAGCTGACAGTATTGGAATTTCTATTAGGAGGGCCATTTACAGTAATTAGCTAATGGTAATTGACCACTACAATAAGCAAAATAAATTTGGTATGGCCATGTTCCCTGACCCTTTGTACAAGTAGTGGTTCAGTAAAGTACCAGTAAGTGCCATACAATAATACAGGGCAGCGGTTGGTAAAGGGTCTGGCTACATCAGACTACGAGTGACAATACCGGTAACTAATATCAAACGATTTGACAATCACATACTATGTTTTTAACACTGTGTTAAGCATTTATAACAGTAGAAATAAATTAACATTGTGTAAATTTGAAATATGGGATATGTTGTACAAAAAATTTAAAGTGCAATACAATGAGTGTTTTGAAATGTATGTCCATGTGGCTTTGTCAGATTTCATTCCACAATTCTATTACACAAACAATACGATAATTCAAATACTACAATAATAACAATATACTTACTGGAGCTGTTGCTGTATTTTATCTGCCACATAATTACATTCTCCTGTTTGGAACAGTACAGTAACAAACTCCTTGAGAGCTGAGGGTCTCGATGAAAAAACTCTGCGAACGTTATCCAAAAGAGTTCTTGCTCTGTCTTCGTCAGTCAAGTCTTTGCGCTCACGAAGTTGGTCATAGGTATATCGTGATATGAGTTCATTGCTGTAGCAGTAATCAGCTACTGTCATAACACAAGGCGTCACTGAGTGGACCAAGTCAGGATACACTTTCTGAAATAACGTCAAGTAATTTTTACCTAGAAAAAAAAGCAAAGTAATAATAACCAGCTGCACTGCACAATAAATGATAATTAAATACTCAATTACTTGTGGCAACCTCCAGCCCAGGGCATTGCTTCTCGTACTTCTGAAAAAAGAAATAGAAGTAACTATCACACGAAATTAAACTACAGTAGTATTTCTACATACCTGTCCATACCAAATGAGGTGTCTATTGTTAAGTACCACTGCTTGTGGATTGTCTGGATTGAAAAGACATGTCATAACCTCAGGAGTAATATCTGCTCGATCAACTACCCCAAAATGATTTTTTCCTTCATGTGATCGACAGTCAAAAGCAAACTGGTAGTCCATGGAGCTGTTGTAGTTCATTCTGGAACTAGCCTTCTTTAGAGTGTCCTCTATTTCTTGTTTTAGAGCAGTACATTCATGATGAATGGAGTCTTGGAATGTAGGATCACACGAAGCTACGACTTCAAAATATTTATATCGAGATATAAATGTTACTCTAATTTTTTTCATTCCGTACAAAAAGTGCACCATGTTTTTCTTGACACCTTCTCTAATAAAAGTGAAGGACTTGTTGGATATAAGAGAAGTCATTGCTGCAGGAAAGAGTCCCATAGGAGTAAACCCACTACTGAAGTACATCAAGAGAGGCTCCACGAAACATGAGCTACAGGATTCTTTGTGGAATTGGTCAAGTTCCTTTGCACTCGTGTTTTCTAACACGCAAGGAATGATGTATTCTTTCTCTTCTTCTAAAACAGAGTTAGTATCAGAAGATTCGACTGACACAATCTCAGCTATCAAGTGAAGATATGCAAGCAAAGCTACCAGTTGCTCTGGTGGAATCAGATCTCCTGAAATGTTAGCCGTAGCTGTCTTCAAATCTGTCATAGAGAATCGACCTGTCTTTCTAAATCTCTCGGATGTGGCCTGACCTACGCTATCAAAGCACATGGCTTTAAGAATGACACCAGTGATACTGTCATACACTACCTGGATGTCTATGATGACCAGGTCCTCCAAACCAGGCACACTGGGGAAGTACATCAGAACACCGGCATGGTGGTGAAGAAACCACAGAGCTGCTCTGGTCTCGTAGGGTGTCATATTGAAGGCATGGGACAAGGCCAAGCAGGTCTCCAGGCTGGCTGTCCTCACTTCTCTCATGCGAAGACACAAGCTGAACAGAAGCCACACAGCTGGAATTTTCAGCTTTTTAAAGTGTTTCTCCATGGCATTCTCCAGTAGCTGATGCAAGTGATGGATTTCTTCTACTCCGCCTCCCATGTTGTCCAAAGAAACAACAAGCTTGTCTTTGGAGCAGAACTGAACTATGCCTTTCTTGTAGGAGTCAGTGTCTCGAATCACTTTTTGAAGCTGTGAGTCGACTGTAGCGATGACTTCGTCGGAAACCTTGTCTTTGTGGGTGCCCACTATATACACTACTGACTTGGAGGACTCCAGTATCTCACCAATGGCTGAGTTGTCTGTTCCAGGTAGAGGTTGAAGGTGGGTAGAGGAACTGAAACAAGATATACTGTCCAGAGTGCGCAAAAGCATCTCTTGCAGAGTAAACTCTGATTTCTCTGGTGCAGTTGTCTCTCCTGAAGCTCTCTGATAAAAGACACGATACTCCTCATCTAGTTGGAACTTGTAGCTAAAGAACAGCAAGTAGAGGCCAGGTCCTATGGTGAGTGCTGGTAGCATGTCCATCAGCTCGGGCTGACCTCCAGTGTCCTCCATTCTCAAAAAAGCTTTAAAAGAGTGCTTCACATTTTCTGCAAAGTGTGGTTGTTTGGACACTGTCTCAAATATGGCAGCTATTTCAGAATAATCTGGTGATCTGATTCTTTGTTTGGTCAATGATTTTAGTTTTGCCAGCATTTTATGAATCAAGTTAGGCTGTGGCTTTTGAACAGGGCGTGATTGCTTGGTGTTTCTAATGTGTTGTTTTTTAACCTGATGAGACTGCCCTGTATTGCTAGCCTGACTGACCTCTGCCCTGGTGTCACTACCTCCATTGGAATCAGCAGTAGCCTCAGAAGTGGATTCAGCTTCAGAAGTGGATTCAGTCACCAAACTATCTTTGAGAGTGTGAAAGAGTAGAGATGCTTCTTCAATGAGATTCTTTACAATGGTCCAGTTTGTGGTTCTTTCTGCTGTAGTTGGATCAGACTTGCCTTGGACTAGCATATTGGAGCAACACTGTACTGCACCTGTGCTGCCATGAATCTGCTCCTCTTCTTTAGCTGACAGAAGATCTATGATCTCTTTCTTTATTCTCCTGAGAGTTGTACTCTTGCCTTGTCTTGGAGGACCAAGGGACATAAACTTTAAAGACAGAAGCTCCAGCACTTCCTTGGAAACAATGAAGTGTTTATATGCATCTTCATACTTGAAAGCTATTGAACATAAAATAAATTAAGCATTACAGCTAAAGTGTTGCAAATAAAGCAATAATTACAGTTATTGCAGCCTCATTGGTTAAACTGTACAAGTAACCCACACACTACACCAGTATATAGAAGGTTCCTGCAATACAGAGTGTGGGCAGCTAGTTTTATAGCCTGGAGCTAAGAGCAGCTGCCAGTAGAAGCAGATGCACTCTAGCACTTGCAATCTTAGCAAAGACAATCAATTACCTTACTTATTATAATATCATAATATATATAATAAATATTTAGTTTTAACATAATTAACACAATAATAAATAATAGTATTCTAGTTATTATTATAGTACAAGCTTTTTTTAATATCTAACTTTAGTTTCCCATTATAATCTATCAATGGGACATTCTAGAGATGCTGCTATTTACTTACACTAACCTGACAGAGTTCCTTTGTGTACTCCATCCTCACTAGCAACTAGCAACTGTCCAGTAGACAAGACTGCAGTAGCTATCCATCCACTATGCTTCTCTTCTGGTCTATCTCCCTCACTAGTAGTCTCAATCCACTCATCTGTCTTGTTGGAGTAACTTCTAATGGTAGAATATCCATCGATGCCGATTAGATTCGATACATAGGAGGCGATAGCGAAGATAGCAGTAAGTGTGGTTACTGTCCTCCATATTGTTTGTCTTCTTGTCCTGCCATTACCAGCAGATGCTATGAGAGACTCTAGACTGCATATAAATAGAATCTCTCTCTTGCCATCTCCTCCTGTGAAGTAGAAGTTGCCTTCATGGAATGTTAATCCCATGTTCCAGCATGAAGAAGGAAGTGAGTCTGCAGTCGTCCAATGGTCGTTGAGTAGAACTTCCACTACGTCCAACCACTTGCCATGTGAGCCACGACCACCAACCACGACCAGGACCTCTGGTGATCTTCCACTAACTGATGATGAGTAGGAGCGAGGAGTAGGCATGGCACGTAGCGATGGCTTCCAGTCTCGACCAGTAGTACTAGTCAACAGAGAATTAGTGAGTTTGCCAGTGGAGGGATTGAGTCCACCAACCAATACAAACTTAGACTGGTAGGTACTTAGGGACGAGTAGTAATATGGTGCACGAGTAGTAGTCCATGAGTGAAGGTCAGTAGAGATGTGAAGTGTGTAATAATCATTATCCATAACAATGACTTTATTCTGTACTACTGCACATTGTGCAGGCACGACATCCTTACTCCATGTATGGCAGTGCTCCCAGTGAAGTGAGACTGGAGGATGGAGATCTCTCTAAATACAAATAAACAAATAAATATATAATTAAATTGATATACAAACAAACAAACAAACAAACAGCACTAAGTGCTATTTAAACGAGACTTTAACATGCAAACACACAAACAAACTCATATAAGACTACAAATATATGTTAAAACAAACACACAAACAAATTTATTCCTATATCAGCAGTGAATACGCTTTCTAAACATTATGCACAACTATAAATAAATAAATAAAAATACATATAAAATGCCAATAAACAATACTGTAATTAAAACCATGTAAACAAACACACAAACATACAATTTTACTCACTATAAATTTACAGAAATGTAAACACATTATAACAACAGCAACTCTATGACATGCTAACACACAAACATACAATTTCTCACACAATGATTAAATACAATACAAAAATATTTTAATGAAATAGAAAAAAATGCTGAGAAATTGACAAATAAACAAACACACAAACATACAACTATTATAGTGCATAAATATGTGCACACAAACACACAATAATGACATGATATTCCAAACACACAATAAGAGAATGTGCTGTTTCTTCGTGTGCTAAAATAATGTACAGTAGGCACCAGAAAAAATACGTTCTCAATTCTGTTCTGTATAACGATTTTTTTTTTGCACAGAAAGGAACTATAGTAGAAAAAAACAAACAAAAAAAAACATAATGATATGGTAGTTGATAAAATATAGTTTTTCGGTTTGACTATGTTAATGTTTTAATATTCACTGTTTACCAAATGCATCACTTCTAGGAATGTAAAAAATGATGCTATTTTAAATGTTGGGGCCATCATTGGCTTAGATATTCTCACTAATAGAGACCCAACTGTAGCTGGTAGAAAGACTAAGAAGTAGGGACCCAGGGTTCTATCCAGTGGGGGGGGGGCGAGGGGGGGGGGCGAGGGGGAAGCTTCTCCCCCAAACTACCAAGCTTCCCCCCTAAAGTTGCATTAGGTTCAGTCAGTTTATGCAGTAGGAGTGAACATAAATATTACAGTGTAATTAAGTCATTAAAGGTCTTATTACAACAGTGAATACTAAATTTAATTATCCAATTATCCTTTTTTTTAATTTTGTACTTCAAAGATAATTATGAAAAGCAGCTACCAAAAGTAATACCAGCTGTAACTGATTTAGTGTGCATAAGCTGGAATTTACTGTCACATGGAATAATCATAGTTCTTGAAACCAAGAAAACGACAAACATCTTGTGACCAAGACAAGAACCCAGAAGAGCCACCTAAAAAGCGACCAAGTAAATGTTCTTGTGATCAGGATAGAGATCCAGAAGAGTCAATAAGCAAGACAACTCTACTTCAGTCAGAGCCACACTGTAGCAGTAAAATGCGATCTTACAAGGACAACTTATCGTATTATCCAAAATGGAAGAAGCAGTACCCATGGATTGAGTACAATTCCTGTTTCAATGGTATGGTGTGTTCAATCTGTACATCCTTTGGCAAAGGTCCTGTACAAGCCAAAGGTGCGTGGGTAACACGACCAGTGTGTAACTGGGTGAAGGCAACATCACTATTAGCTAAGCATGATAAGTCTGAATGGCACAAAGCTGCTTTAGAAAAACAGAAATTGTCCTTGCTAACAGAGAAACATGGTAATGTTGCTCAGCAAATCACTTAAGTTACTGAAGACAGGAGACACAACCGAGACTTCATCAAAAAGCTTATTCGATCGCTTTACTATTTAATGAAACACCATATCCCTCACAAGCTTGAATGCTAGTCCCTATTTTTCATTGATGGCAGATGAGAGCACTGATGTATCATCTAAAGAAGAGCTTTCAATTAGTGCGCGATGGGAACAAAGTGGCAAGCCAGTTGAACATTTTCTAGGAATTATTTCAGCTAAAGAAATGACAGCCAAAGCCATTGCCTCTTACTTGAATGATTTCTTGGATCTTAAAAGCATAGACATTACAAAAATGCGTGGAATTGGCTTAGATGGTACAAACACAATGTCTGGCCAAAGAAGTGGAGTTCAATTACGGCTACGACTACACTCACCTAGTGCTGTGTACGTGCATTGTCGATGTCACCAACTCCAACTATAAAAATAGTGCTGCTGATGAACATAGAGAAGTGAAACGAGTTTTAGGCACTTTGCTTACCATTTGGAAATCCTTCTACTATTCACCAAGGAAAGCCGAAAAGTTAGCTGAGATACAGGCTGTGCTAAATGCTCCTGAAATCAAGATGGTCAAGCCAAGTGATACGCGCTGGCTGTCACGAGAAAGGGCAATGCGTGCAGTTCGTCGGAGCTTACCAGCCTTGGTGAATACCTTTGAAGAGATCTACAGTGAAACAGGTGATGCTGAAGCTCATGGAATTGCGATTCTCCTGACCAAGTACAGCACAGTTGCATGTATTTACATGCTCTCTGAGACCATGCACGTACACAGCACTAGGTGAGTGTAGTCGTAGACGTAATTGAACTCCACTTCTTTGGCCAGACATTGTGTTTGTACCATCTAAGCCAATTCTACACATTTTTGTAATGTCTATGCTTTTAAAATCCAAGAAATCATTCAAGTAAGAGGCAGAGTTGGAATGGAAAATTTTCGTCAATTAATGTATCTTAACCACAAGAACAGTTCTTTGCAGCAAGTATTTTCCACTCTATTGACTAGTTCCGCTACAAAAACCACTTTCCCCAATCTAGCTAAATCAGTAGCTATTTTGATAGTGCTTCAGGTTACTACAGCTACTGTTGAGCGAAGTTTTAGCAGCATGAAGCTAATCAAAACTCGACTTCGTAACAGAATGGGAGAAAACACACTTGAGTATGCAATGAGGATTTGTATTGAAGGTCCTGGTCAATTGTCTGATGAAACACTGGAAGAAATTATAGACTATTATAAACTTTTCAAGAAAAGAAGAATAATTCTGTAATTTTTTATTATCCTATATTTGTGTCTTAAAGTATTTGAATCTGTATTGTATGAAATCTAAAAATTTCTGTGCTAGTCCAGTATCTCCTGCGGTGTCTTCCTGAGCTTCCCCCCCAAACAAAAATTTCTAGATAGAACCCTGGGACCTGTCAGAGCAGCAAGTTCAGCGAAAATCCAGTCAATCTGCTTAATTGAAGCAAGTCAGTTTTTTTTTCATTGTGCAAGCTGTTTACCATGACCCCTATAGCATTTAGAGGGTAGTACAAGGCCTTAGCTTGCTGATATAGCTGTGGAAGAGATTCTAGCTTTTAGCAGTAAATTAACAGAAACGAACGCGTGACTGTTAAAATCTTTCATGTAATGGTACCGACTGTTTAGTCAAAACGCAATGAAAAAAATTGTAAAAAAACCTTTTTCTTTTTCGAAAGACACCTGCTATTGTTTATAAAAATGCTAACACATGAACATATACATTAAAAATGACAAAAAACATAATCTTCCTATAAAAGTGCACAAACATACAAATATATCCCAAATACAAAATTCAATACACATTGTAAGAAACTATAAATAAAACAATAACAAGCACAACAACAACAACAACAACAACAAAAAAAATAACATTACAACAAATATACGTTGTGCTTATGTGTTATAAACACACAACTTACTATATTTCTGGAACAATTTTCAAAAACACACCAGCAACTAAAAAAAAAGAGAGGGAAAGTCATGTCTGAGCATGCTCATAAAAGAACCTAGTGTTTTTTTTTCAAGAGCATGCTCAGGAACATGACTTTTACCCTCTCTTTTTTCCAGTTGCCAGTGCGTTTGTTGTGAGCATGTTCAGCCATTAGTTTCCCTCCCTTGTCCAGTTGTTAGCATTTTTATGAGCATGCTCAGACATAAATTTTTCCAGTTGCTGATGCCTTTTATCAAATGCTCAGACTTTAATTTCTCTCTTTCTTTTATTTCAGTTGTTGGAAAAATTATGCTTGAAATTATGCTAAGCACTTGGCATGTGTGTAGGTAGCAGTGTTTTCCCTTCTTTCAACCCTTTTGTAAAAGTTATCTATACAAACAGTGGGCTAGTGAAAAAGACTGTCAGTCTTTATTTTATTATTTTTATTAGATCCAGGATCTAATAAAAAAAAACATAACAATGGATCTAGTAACTAGGTAAATCAAACACAGCTAGGGATTAGCTATATGTGCTCACCTCATCCTCATTAGGAACTTGCGGCTGGCTTTCCGCCATAACTGGCCTACAGACTAGATTCTACTGTTTTCCAAAATTGGGCGTTCTGTTTATCTCTGACCCACCACACCCAAAATGCTGACTGTAAAGTAGATTCATAAGATAATGCGTTATTGGAAGAATCACGCGAATAGAATATAACGAAAGACGTTATGTGCAGAACGGCTGACCCTCACCTTTGACCTCACGCAATGTCTTTGCGCGCGCTCTTGTTGCCAGCTTTCACCTTCGACCTCTGTGGAAGTTGTCCTTGGTGACCCTGCAAGATTGAAGTAGGAGGTTGGTGGTCGTTGTTGTTCATGCCCCAGCGAAGCGGTATGGTAAAGGGTCTGGCATGCGAGACTACATTTTGTGCTACTGACAACGGAGAAGTCAAGAGGACTACAACGGTAGGAATCCACTTATGCTGTGTGATAACAAGTAAGTGTACTAACTACTGTGATGTGTAGTGTAGAATAGATAGCTAATGAATTGCATTTAGGGTTATGGTGAATGACAGATTATTTGCCATGACAAAAAACAACAACCAGTTTTCTTTAAGCACCTCTCCCCTCCCCCTCTTGTAAAGCATGTAACTGTCTGAACTAATCATTTCTGATGCCAATTCATTGCTGAAAGTGTGGGTTATCGAATACAATTTTATACTATTACTGTATTAGTAATAGTACGGGTATTAGGGATCAATAGCACTCGTAAAGCAATTGAAATCGTACTCGGCGAGTGCTATTTCAATTGCTTTACAAGTGCTATTGATCCCTAATAGCACAGGTTACCCGTGCTATCACTCGCTAATAGTAGGCCATCTTTTTTCTTTTTTTTAATCATTTGCCCTTGTAGCTACACTGTATCAGTCACCCACTATCTTTGTATTTCAGGATTAGCTTCCTTTGGAATTTCGTTTTCAACCTACAACTCCTACAATGTTGAAAACATTCCGTCTAATACGGGTAGAGCTTCTGTGGTACAGAATGACATTGTCTCCAACTAGAAACTACACGAACTGTACATTTCCAAGGTTAACTCTGCACGCATGCACACTTATCCGTACTATTTCACTTAGCTACTGTGGTATTTCACTTAGCTTCCATGCTATTTCACTTAGTTACGCACTTTCACTTTCCCCGTGCGATTTCAATTGAACAGCTATTTTCCCCATACATTTTTTAATGGGCAATTTACACGCCGTACTATTACATTTAGAAATTTTTAATATGTTACCTACAGAAAACATTATGAAAGGTAATGAACAAAGTCAAAGCCTGTTTCTTTTTTGTTTTCTTATCCATATACATCTTCCATGTTGTCGGCAGGTTCATATTTTTTGTGATTACAAGCGTGGCAGTAAACACTCGGCCACTGTAACTAATAAAATCCGCGCCCCCCCTTAATAAAAGGAAGTGTAAAGCCTACTTTACGTATAAATAAAATCACAGTTTAATCTAAATGGAATTTTTTTAAAATTCGGAGAATGCAGACCTGTACTCACCCGCATATATGTGGTTACGGCATCGAAAGGATTGAAAAGTCACTGATGAAGGCTCCATGGAGCCGAAACGTTTGAACTACTATTACAGATACTATGGAAATTAAAAATAAATAGATTTTAGTATGAAGCTGTATATTTTTATGTATGTAGTAATAATAAATCTTTATGTAATACTTAATTAAGTTATTTTACCATCACTTCATCCTTAGTCATAACTTGTGAATGAGTATTGATCAAAACTAAATCCTGTCATTCATTGGTAGTGTATGCATGTGTGTGCAACTAGTTTCCTGTGTAGAAATGTTAGTTTTTTCTTCTATAATTGAATCATTTTGATGTTCAATTTCTTATATGATATTTTCAATGAGTGCAATATGCTGGTCCACCGAATTGAGGCCCATGTGAAATATGCTCTATTTATTCACTTCAATGTGTTTTTTGTTCTATTGCTCTTCTTTGTAGTGGGATGGAGTGGGTGAAGCTGCTTTCGATGTCTCTGACTTAGACCAGCTGTGAATGATGGCTCTAGAAGTGTCAACATTTAATCATGGAGTTACCTGATACTGCTGTAATGATGGCAAGGTGAGTGTTCTCTAGAGTGTGTTTGTAATAATATTAAAGTATTGGTCCAATAGGTCTATATTGCTAGAATGTATCACCAACACTCAGAGCAATTAGTGGCTCTGGCTAGCTTGTTGTGGTCACCTAGGACACAAGTGTTTGTGTGACAATTAATATACATGCAAATGTGTATGTCAAGTAATGTAATCAGACGTCAGTGTATATGAGACCAGTACTATCACAAGATGTTGACAATCTTAGTGAGTGGTCATACTCTGGCAATCTCGGCAATTTTCTGAAGGCCGATCTTACACAATATAGCCTGTGATTTTCCCCTAAGTGAATTTGTGCCGCCCAAAAAATTGCCGATTTAATTCCTGGGGAACAATATTGCAGTCATAAGGAGTGACTAATGCAGTAACATTAACACATGATCCTGTGACTGTTCTGTTGGAAGAAGTCTATTATTTCAGCTAACTTTATTTTGTGTAATCTACGACCTTCAGTGTCATTGGCGTCTAGTTCAGTTCTAGTTAGGAAGTTATACCTCCATGTATTCTACATAGCAAGGAGTCTATATGTAGGATAATAAGTTCTGTTCTGTTAGTCAATTTTGTCATTTAGTTGTTATGAGTTTCATATCACTAAATTACCAGCTGTAGCTATACCAAGTAGAACGCCTGGTTTCCCTCAGTTAGAACGTCTCTAAAAAATTCCAGTGTGCGGAACTTTTTAGTTCTTTTAGAACCTTTCAGAGGAGCCCTGCAATGGGCACTTCATATGGCTGTGTTAGGAGAGCAAGACTCTTGTACTCTGGTTATTTCATTCCACACACTCTGATTAATCTGTGAAATAAATAAATAGAAATATGTACTAAATATGTAAGTATTATATAATGCATACCTGATTTTCCATTATTCATTCACTCCTTGTTTTTCTCGCTTACCCAATATAAGTATCATTATTGCGTCTGAACAATTTTTCAAATTTTATCCATCTGTGTATCTGGCTTGTAGTTTATAAGCACGTTATTTATTCCTGAAAGGCTTTAGGATCTATTTTGATCACGTCATATTTAATCTCGCTTTACTAGACCCTTTACCTACTGCTATGCGGGAGGTAGGCTGACATTAAGTAGTTTGTTCAGTTCCCCTCACTAATTGGGAAGACCACAAACAATAGATGACATAATAAGGTGGTATATCCTGTGACGTAAGACTGCTCTAACTTTTTGTGTGTGTTGTATTTCTATATGGCTGACTGAGTTGAATAATTCATGTGCCATGAAATATCTTAGTGGGTTATTCAGTCATTCTTGGCTGAAATAATTATTGGCTGTTAGAACGAGAAAAATTTGCTATTATCTTAGTGGTTTTACCCACACTAATTAAGCCACAATTAACTAATGATGAGTGGGCAAGTTAACGGAGATGCTAGCCCTAGCCCTAGCCCCACATCACCCGAGCCCAGGTAAAGGTCGGCAGAGGACCTGCAGATACTGCAACCATGCAGCTAAGTGGTCACATGTGATGTATCACATGTGGAGCAATGGCACCCGGGCACAAGTATATTAGTCCTGATAGCCACTGTTCTCAGTGCTTGTAGCCTAAGCCTAGCAGCTATCTGTTACTGCCTTGCCAGAATGGCTGATTCACCCGCATTATTAGCTCTCTAAGGATGGCTGCTCATCAGTGGTGGTATTATTTAAATAGTAAGGGGTTGGAGATATACTGTACTCTAAATACGTGTAATTAGCTTTCTGTAGGTCAGGTTAGATTATACATAGGATCTAAATCATCAATCAGTGGTGAATTACAGATGCAATCAGCCGAAAACAGGAGTTCTATGGCTCGATAATACATGGGCATGCTGCCGGTCCATTTGCCTTGCTTAACTAGTGCAGTTAGGTTAAGAGTTGGACTCTAGTTCTGATGCTGTTACTCTACCCACAGTCTCAATCTCTAAATCATGAGAGCATGCTGCCAACCCTCGTTATGGTTAGGCATAGGCTTCGTTACAGGTGTGGGGTGCATGGCCGGCTCCCACTCTTCTTATTCTAACCTTCATGCAAAAATTTATGATCATCATTGTCCATTGCATATTAGTAACTATCTGCAGTATTTAGTAATGGCCAGACCATTGCCAAGATTGGCTCTGTCAAAGTGATCAGTTTTCTCAAAAGCATAGAAACTCCTGAATCAGTCATGCTGTAATTGAGATTTATGCTGATGTGAGTGTTACATGAGAAGGGAGGTGGAGAAAATAGGGGTTACATGATGAGAGAGATTAGAGAATGAACTAGTGCTGGATGTGTCTTAGGACTCATAAGCCACACTACACTATTGCCAATGTGGCATTATATAGAGCATGGGTAGGCGGTTCTAGTACATATAGTTAGATTTCCACCAAGTAGAGGCGTGACGGTCCGCCGGGGGCCCTTTAAAAGTGTCTATGCAGGGCACGCTGCCCTTCACTCTATTGGTACTGGACTTATTCTCACACTATCACACTCGCTGCCTGTCTCTATTTTTTACTCTCAGGCTCACTACCTGTGTATTCTTGCACTATCAGGCTCACAGATGTCTATTCTCTCACTGTCAGGCTCGCTGCCTGTCTAGTCTTACACTATCAGGCTCATATTCTCTCACTATCAGGCTTACTGCATGTCTACTCTCACTCGCAGGCTCGCTGCCTATCTATTCTCACTCTCACTCAGGCTCGCTGCCTATCTATTCTCACTCTCACTCAGGCTCGCTGCCTGTCTATTCTCACTCCATCAGGCTCGCTGCCTGTCTATTCTCACTCTCACTCAGGCTCGCTGCCTGTCTATTCTCACACTATCAGGCTTACTGCCTGTCTATTCTCAAATTATCAGGCTTACTGCCTGTCTATTCTCACACTATCAGGCTTACTGCCGGTCTATTCTCACACTATCAGGCTCA
>WLWD01003630.1_pt1 | contig 22786 bp, 13 predicted proteins | sample 6712731 | NCBI WGS metagenome assembly WLWD01 (sample SAMN12718690, study PRJNA576275) | sponge metagenome | isolation source: marine sponge | host: Mycale hentscheli | place: New Zealand: South Island, Marlborough, Capsize Point | collected 2014-11-01
TCAGCCACACTTGCTCCAATTGTGGAGGGGATCACCCAGCAACCCAGTGCAACAGGCCTGGGGAACGAAAATGAACTATAACCATATCCACCTCCGTATCGTACTGTTATTTTATCATCCGGTGTATTGTTCATGGTTGATGTAGTATTCTATTGTTTGCTTGAATTCTCAGTCACTGGTAGTCAGGGTATTAGCCGTAGTCGGGAAGGGGAGACGCTGTGAAGGGAGGGAGTGACTGTATCAGGGTTGGGTAGCTATAGCGGCTAGGTAGGGCAAGGGTAAGGGTGCGGGCGGGAAGGGGGTAGCTAGGGCACGTATGCACACACGTAGTCTAGGGTGGTGAGGTGTTGCAGTGCGGGTGGGCAAAAGCTGACAGTGGTTTTCGCTTTTGCAGGGTACTGCTTCACAAATCAGTTGAAGGAACTCGAGCGGAGATCTGAGGGCTTGAGCAGTAGAGTGCTGCAGGGTGCAGAGGCGGTGGTGACCCCCCTGGTGTGGCAGCAGTGGGAGGAGGAACTGAGAGAGCACCCGGACAGAGAGTGGGTGGAGTTCCTGGTGACGGGTGTCAGAGAGGGGTTCCGCCTGGGTCACGACCAAAGTAAAGTCGTGCTGAAAGAGAGGCGGGGAACCATGTACGAGGCCTCTCAGCACAGAGAGGTGATTCAAGAGTACCTGGAGAAGGAGGTACAGGGAAGGAGGATCTGGAAGGTGAGCGCTGAGGGGGTCCAGTGCTCACCGTTTGGAGTGATCCCAAAGAAGGGCAAGCCGGGCAGGTGGAGATTGATTGTAGACCTGTCCGCGCCGGAGGCCCACAGTGTCAACGATGGCATTGACAGGGAGCTGTCGAGTGTTTCTTACACGTCGGTAGAGGACGTCGTCAGGAGAGTGTTGGAGCTGGGGGAGGGTGCCAGGCTGGCTAAGGCTGATGTGAGAGCAGCCTACCGGAACGTTCCCGTCCACCCGAGGGACAGGTAGCTGCTGGGAATGAGGTGGGAAGGCGAGACTTTCGTGGATGGCACCCTCCCGTTTGGCCTCAGGTCAGCTCCTCTGTTGTTCACGGCCCTGGGGGACGCCATTGAATGGATTGCCACGAAGAGAGGAGCGGTCTGGCTCAGACATTACATTGATGACTTCGTGGCAGTGGGGCAAAGTGGCACTGATCAGTGTGAGAGGACCATGGCCGTGTTCAAGGAGACGTGCCTTCGGTTGGGTATGCCGTTGGACGAGAACAAGGAGGAAGGACCCAGCGAGGTGCTGACCTTCCTGGGAATAGAGATAGACTCGGTCAGAATGGAGGTGAGGTTGCCTCAAGAGAAGCTGACCGAGATGAGAGCCCTCCTAAAGAGGTGGAGGGGCATGAAGTCATGCAAGAGGAGGGACCTGGAGTCACTGGTGGGGTCCCTCAACCACGCATGCAGGGCAGTCAGGCCGGGAAGAGCCTTCAAAAGGAGACTGCAGGATCTCATGACCACGGTGGAGAGGGGTGACCGCAGAGTGAGACTCAATGTGGAGGCTCGGGCGGACATCGAGTGGTGGCACCAGTTTGGGCTGAGGTGGAACGGGACCTCGCTCATGAAGGCCGTGGTCGTGGATGAAGTTCCCCAGGAGGTGATGTGTTCCGATGCGTCTGGAAGCTGGGGTTGTGGTGCAACCTGGCAGGGCGAGTGGTTCCAGATCCAGTGGAGCACCCTGCCGGGCACAAGTGAGTGGGGCATCATGCCCAAAGAGATGCTGCCGATAGTGGTTGCGGCAGTGGTGTGGGGAGCTCGTTGGAAAAGACGAGCCATCAGGGCCAGGTGCGACAACATGTCGGTTGTGGCGGCCATACAGGCGGGTGCCTGTAAGGAGAGATGGTCTATGCACCTGCTCAGGTGCTTGGCGTTCGTGGAGGCGACCCTCTCTGTGACCGTGAGAGCTGAGCATATCAGAGGGGTCGAGAATGGGGTGGCAGACGACCTGTCCAGGGATAGGTTACAGAGTGCTCTGTCTGCCATGCAGGTGCCGCAGTCGGAGCCAGTGACGGTGCCAGCGGAGCTCTGGGGGCTGCTGACCACGGCAAGTCAATCCTGGTCAGGGCAGGAGTGGAGGCGGTTGTCGGGGATGCTATCGACATGTCAATAGCAGGACACACGCGGCGGCGGTATGCCGCTGCGTGGGAGAGGTACTCGGTCTGGTGCAGGAGCCTAGGGGAAGAGCCGTTGCCTGTCACTGAGGACAAGGCCTTGGCGTATGTGGCGGTCTTGGCCGGAGAGGGACTCAAAGCCGGGACGGTGAAGTACCACCTGGCGGGTCTGAGAATGGCGCAGATCAAGGCAGGCATGAGGGCGCCAGACTGGAGTACCATGGACAGGCTGACCCAGCTGAAGAAGGGCCTGGCTCGAATGGAGGCCGTGGGTGGTGGGTCTCCCCAGGCGAGGGAGCCGGTGAAATGGGTCCACATGAGAGCCATGCAATCCGCATGGAGGAGCAAAGGAGAGAGAGGCACTATGCTGTGGGCTGCGGCCTGCATGTGCTTCTTTGGCTGCTTGAGGGCAGGGGAGGCGCTGGCTCCCGAGAGCGGGGAGTTCGACGCAAAGGCCCACCTTTCGTGGGAGGATGTTCAATTGGATAAAGCCAAGAGCCCGGGCTGGATTCGGGTCAGGATAAAAGAGTCCAAGACGGACAGGATGAGAGTTGGGGCCTACGTGACTCTGCACAGGACTGACAGGGACATCTGCCCAGTGAGGGCGGTGTTGGAATTCATGGTGTGCAGAGGAGCGGGACCAGGACCCTTTTTCTCGGGGAAGGACGGAGGGAGTCTCACCAGACGTGGGTTCGTGGCGGAAGTCCGAAAGGCCCTAGGGGAGAGTGGGATTCCCGAGTCGGGTATCTCTGGGCACAGCTTCCGCATTGGGGCAGCTACGGCTGCGGCTGCGGGAGGAGCGTCGGACGACGAAGTGAAAGCTCTGGGGAGATGGACGAGCCGAGAATACAAGGGCTACATAAGGAGAGAGGGGGGGGACCAGGCCTCCTCGGCAAAAAAGTGGACGGAGTCACTCAAGGCTGAGGACGGCAGCCAGGACTAGTCAGTGTATGTGTTGTCATTCACTCATCTCATGGTGATTGTTATCAATGATGCTCTTGTCTTAAAGTTATGGGTGACATGGGCGGGTGAGGGTAGTGGGTGAGGCTGGTAGGGCTAGTCCTAGGTATGGGTGGTGTGTGCGTCGGAGCAGTCGGGGCTCTCCGAGTGGTCATGGTGGGGGTGTTGGTGGGGGTATGTGCAGCTGACACAGGAGAGAGAGATAAGCTTCAGCTGCACAAGGGCGAGCCTCAGGCACGACCTGGGCGCGCTAGTCCCAGCAGGACCTCGGAGAGAGGCGTGGCTGGGCGGTGGACCCGGCAATCACGCGCGACTGCAAATCTCCGGCACACACACTGTGGAGATGAGTAAAGGCCAACGGTATGTATAACTTCTGGTAAGTGTCTATTTGTGCTCAGGACCTCAGCAGGTAACGGCAGGTATAGCACAGCGGACCGAGGTTACCGGCGGTTAAAGAGAGTGGCCAAATGAGTTAGGGGAGGGCGGGGCTCGGTATTAAGGGCACCGACCTCGTGCGGAGAGCGTCAATTAGAAAGTGATTAAAATGGAGAAAGACAAAAAAGAGAAGCTGCCGAGAACGGCCAGCAAGGCCACGGCTGAGGCCCGTGGAAGAGAAGATCCCACCCACCGCACCCCATATGTGAAGGGAGGGTAGCACGTTATGTGGGGAGGGACAAGATTCTCCGGGTATCTTAGGTTGGCGTAGGGTATTCCGTGACCGATTTGGAGTCGCGCGTGGGGTGGGGGGTATGTGCAGCTGACACAGGAGAGAGAGATAAGCTTCAGCTGCACAAGGGCGAGCCTCAGGCACGACCTGGGCGCGCTAGTCCCAGCAGGACCTCGGAGAGAGGCGTGGCTGGGCGGTGGACCCGGCAATCACGCGCGACTGCAAATCTCCGGCACACACACTGTGGAGATGAGTAAAGGCCAACGGTATGTATAACTTCTGGTAAGTGTCTATTTGTGCTCAGGACCTCAGCAGGTAACGCAATATCTTACGAATCTACATACACTAGTCAGCATTTAGTCACGTGTGGGTGTTAGGTAAAGGGTCTGGTTCGCGAGACTAGTCAGCAGTTTGGGTGTGGTGGGTCAGAGATATTCAAATAATAAATAAGAAATGTGGGAATGCCCTATTTTAATCTACTCTAGCGGGTAGCAAGTTATGGCAAAAAGCCAGCCGCGAGTTAGTACTGAGGTGAGCACATAGCTACACGCTAGCTGATAACTATAGATCAAGTGTTTGTTAGCCTAGTTACTAGATCCGTTGTTTGTTACTATATATCGTTTGTTTGATTAGATCCAGTCTTCACTAGCCCACAGTTTGTATAGATAACTTTTATAAAAGGGTTGAAATAAGGGAAAACACTGCTACCTACACACATGTCTAAGCATTATATAAAAGGCATCAACAACTGGATAGAGAAAAACGTCTGAGTATGCTCATAAGAGATATCAACTAAACTGAAGAAAAAATAGAGGGAAATTAATGTCTGAGCACGCTCACAAACAATCCACTGGCAGCTGGAAAAACGAGAGGGTAAAAGTCGTGTTTCTGAGCATGCTCTTAAAAAAAACACCAGGTTCTTTTTATGAGCATGCTCAGACATGACTTTCCCTCTCTTTTTTTTCAGTTGCTAGTGTGTTTTTGTGTTGGAGGATGGTTAGACTAGACTATCCCTCTCTTTTTTGCTACAGTTTGTATCTATTTACTCTAGCTATTTGAAGTCTAGTTTGTTCCAGAAATATAGTAAGTTGTGTGTTTATAACATAAACACAACATATATTGTTGTAATTTTTGTTGTTGTTGTGTTTGTTGGTGGTTTATAGTTTTTACCATGTGTAAAGAATTCGTATTTGGGATGTATATTTGTAAGAAAAAAAGCTATTTTTTACAATTTTGTATTATTTTGTTTTGTCTAAACAGATTATGACAGTGAAGTTCTCCTTTCTGTTATTTACTGCTATGCTAAGGATAGGAAACTCTTCCACAGCTATATCAGCAAGCTAAGGCCTTATACTACTCTCTTAATGCTATAGGGATCATGCTAAACTGCTTGCACAATAAAAAATAACTGACTTGCTTCGATTAAGCTGACTGGATTTTTGCTGAACTTGCTTCTCTGACAGGTCCCTACTTTTTAGTCTTTCTACCAGCTACCGTTGGGTCTCAAGTAGTAAGAATATCTAAGCCAATGATGACCCCAACATTTCAAATAGCATCATTTTTACATTCCTAGAAATTGCATACGGTAAACATTGAGCATTTAAACTTTAACGTAGTCGAACTGAAAAACAATATTTTATAAACTGCTGTATCATTTTTCTCTCTTTTTTCTTTCTCTACATAGCACCTACAGTGCAAAAAAAAACACAACAACAACGTTCTACTGAACAGAATTGAAAGGCTATCATTTCTGGTGCCTACTGTACATTATTTCAGCACAGGGAGAAACAGCTCATTCTCTTATGATGTGTTTGTGTGTTTGGAATATCATGTCATTATTTTGTGTTTGTGTTGTGTGCACATATTTACACATTGTGCCTGTTGTATGTTTGTGTGTTTGTTCATTTGTCAGCATTGTTTTTACTATTTTTATATATTAAATATTGTATTATATATAAGCATTGTGTGAGAAATTGTATGTTTGTGTGTTAGTATGTCACACAGTTGTTATTGTTATTGTGTGTGTACATTTCTGTAAATTATAGTGAGTAAAATTGTATGTTTGTGTGTTTACTTACATGCTTATGTTACATTATTGTTGTTAGTTTGTATTTTACGTATTTATTTAAAGTTGTACAGAATGTTTATATAGCATATGCATTGCTGATATAGGAATTAATAAATTTGTTGGTGTGTTTGTGTACAAGATATATGACCGTCTACAGGAAAACCGGGCACAACGCGGCACCCTTCGAAATTTATTTTTTTGCACTTACAGAGTTGTCGGCGTCCAGATATTGAGCTCTCCAAGTTTTATCGTCGTAGCTTAAGTCGTTCCCACTATAATAGACCTAACTGTTCCCTTCCGTCGGCTTGAAACAATACATTTTTAAGAAATCGATCGATCTTTTCTCGATATTTACGCACGCCGCGTTGTGCCCGGTTTTCCTGTAGACGGTCACATATATTTGTAGTCTTCCATAAGTTTGCTTGTGTATTTGCATGTTAAGGTCTCGTTTAAATAGCACTTAAATGCTGTTTGTTTGTTTGTTTATCACTTTAATTATACATTTATTTATTTGTATTTAGAGAGATCTCCATCCTCCAGTCTCACTTCACTGGAAGCACTGCCATAAATGGAGTAAGGATGTCCAGCCTGTACAATGTGCAGTACTAAAGAATATAGTGCTAGTTATGCATTCTGATTATTACACACTTCACATCTCTACTGACCTTCACTCATGGACTACTACTAGTGCACCATATAAACTCTCGTCCCTAACTACCTACCAGTCTAAGTTTGTATTGGTTGGTGGACGTCATCCCTCCACTGGCAAACTCACTAACTCTCTGTTGACTAGTACTACTGGTCTAGACTGGAAGCCATCGTTACATGCCATGCCTACTCCTCGCTCCTTCCCATCATCAGTTAGTGGAGGATCACCAGAGGTCCTGGTTGTGGCTGGTGGGTGTGGCACATGTAGCACAGAATTTGACGTAGTGGAAGTTCTACTCAATGACCATTGGACAACTGCAAACTCACTTCCTTCTTCATGCTGGGACATGCGATCAACATTCCATGAAGGCAACTTCTACTTCACAGGAAAATATTACCACTGGAAGACTCTATTTATATGCACTTTAGAGTCTCTCATAGCATCTGCTAGTAATGGCAGGACAAGAAGACAAACAATATGGAGGACAGTAACCACACTTACTGAAATCTTTGCTATCGCCTCCTATGTATCGAATCTAATCGGCATCGATAGTTATTCTATCATTAGCAGTTACTCCAACAAGACAAAGAAGTGGATTGTGACTACTAGTGAGGGAGATAGACCAGAACAGAAAGATAGTGAATGTATAGCTATTGCAGTCTTGTCTACTGGACAGTTGCTGGTTGCTAATGTCAATGGAGTACACCAAGGAACTCTGTCAGGTTAGTGTAAGTAAGTAGCAGCATCTCTAGAAAGCCACCTTGCCTTCAGTGAAATTAGCTTCTCTTTAGAATGTCCCATTTGTAGATTATATTGGAAACTAAAGTTAGGTATTAAAACTTGGACAATAATAAAACTAGAATAATATTATTATAAATTATTAAGTTAATAATGTTGAACTAAATGTTTATTATATTAATTATATTATAAAAAGTAAGGTAATTGATTGTCTTTGCCAAAATTGCAAGTGCTAGAGTGCAGCTGCTTCTACTGGCAGTTGCTTCTACCAACTTAGCTCCAGGCTATAAAACCAGCTGCCCACACTCTGTATTGCAGGAGCCAGCTAATGGTACTGGTGCAGTGTGTGGATTACTTGTATAGTATAACCAATGAGACTGTAATAACTGTAATTAGTATTTTATTTGCAACTCTTTAGCTATAATGCATATTTTATTTTATGTTCCATAGTTCTTCTAAAATATGAAGATGCATACAAACACTTCATTGTTTCCAAGGAAGTGTTGGAGCTTCTGTCTTTAAAGTTTATGTCTCTTGGTCCTCCAAGACAAGGCAAGAGTACAACTCTCAGGAGAATTAAAAAAGAGATCATAGATCTTCTATCAGCTAAAGAAGGGGAGCAGATTCATGGCAGCACAGGCACAGTGGAGGTTTGCTCCAATATGGTAGTCCAAGGCAAGTCTGATCCAACTACAGCAGAAAAAAGTGTAGACTGGACCATTGTAAAGAATCCCACTGAGGAAGCATCTCTACTCTTTCACACTCTCAAAGATAGTTTGGTGACTGAATCCACTTCTGAATCTGAATCCACTTCTGAGGCTACAGCTGATTCCCATGGAGGTAGTGACACCAGGGCAGAGGTCAGTCAGGCTAGCAGTACAGGGCAGTTTCATCAGGTTAAAAAACAACATGTTAGAAACACCAAGCAATCACACCCTGCTCAAAAGTCACAGCCTAAATTAATATATAAAATGCTGGCAAAACTAAAATTAATGACCAAACTAAAAATCAGATCACCAGATTATTCTGAAATAGCTGCCATATTCCAGACAGTGTCCAAACAACCACACTTTGCAGAAAATGTGAAGCACTCTTTTAAAGCATTTTTGAGAATGGAGGACACCGGAGGTCAGCCTGAGCTGATGGACATGCTACCAGCACTCACCATAGGACCTGGCCTCTACTTGCTGTTCTTTAGCTACAAGTTCCAACTAGATGAGGAGTATCGGGTCTTTTATCAGAGAGCTTCAGGAGAGACAACTGCACCAGAGAAATCAGAGTTTACTCTGCAGGAGATGCTTTTGCGTACTCTGGCCAGTATATCTTGTTTCAGTTCCTCCACCCATCTTCAACTTCAGTCTGGAGCAGACAACTCAGACATTGGTGAGATATTGGAGTCCTCCAAGTCAGTAGTGTATTTAGTGGGTACTCACAAAGACAAGGTTTCTGAGGAAGACATCGCTACAGTCGACTCGCAGCTTCAAAAAGTGATTCGAGACACTGACTCCTACAAAAAAGGCATAGTTCAGTTCTGCTCAAAAGACAAGCTTGTTGTTTCTTTGGACAACATGGGAGGCGGAGAAGAAGAGATCGATCATTTGCATCAGCTACTGGAGAATGCCATGGAGAAACACTTTAAAAAGCTGAAAATTCCAGCCGTGTGGCTTCTGTTCAGCTTGTGTCTTCGCATGAGAGAAGTGAGGACAGCCAGCCTGGAGACCTGCTTGGCCTTGTCCCATGCCTTGAATATGACACTCTACGAGACCAAAGCAGCTCTGTGGTTTCTTCACCACCATGCCGGTGTTCTGATGTACTTCCCCAGTGTGCCTGGTTTGGAAGACCTGGTCATCATAGACATCCAGGTAGTGTATGACAGTATCACTGGTGTCATTCTTAAAGCCATGAGCTTTGATAGCATAGGTCAGGCTACAGCAGAGAGATTCAGGAAGACAGGTCGATTCTCTATGACAGATTTGAAGACAGCTACAGCTGACATATCAGGAGATCTGATTCCACCAGAGCAACTGGTAGCTTTGCTAGCATATCTTCACTTGATAGCCGAGATTGCGCCAGTCAAATCTTCTGATACTAACTCAGTGTTAGAAGAGGAGAAAGAATACATCATGCCTTGCGTGTTAGAAAACACTAGTGCAAAGGAACTTGACCAATTCCACAAAGAATCCTGTAGGTCTTGTATCGTGGAACCTCTCTTGATGTACTTCAGTAGTGGGTTTACTCCTATGGGACTCTTTCCGGCTGCAATGGCATGTCTCGTATCCAACACGTCCTTCAATTTCATTACAGAAGGTGTCAAGAAAAACATGGCTCACTTTTTGTATGGGACAAAAAAAGTTCGTGTAACGTTTATATCTCGATGTAAATATTTTGAAGTGGTAGTTTCTTGTGATCCTACTTTCCAAGACTCCATTCACCATGAATGTACTTCTATAAAACGAGAAATAGAAGACACTCTAAAGAAGGCTAGTTCCAGAATGAACTACAACAGCTCCATGGACTACCAGTTTGCCTTTGACTGTCGTTCACATGAAGGAGAAAATCACATTGGAGTGGTTGATAAGGCAGATCAAATTTCAGAGGTTATGACATGTCTTATCAATCCAGACAATCCGCAAGTAGTTGTACTTACCAATAGACACCTTATTTGGTATGGACAGGTATGCTGAAATAGAATATGTGTTTTCACTTTAACTAACTTTGATTTATTTGTTATTAGAAATATGAGAAGATAGATCCTGTGGTAGAAAAGAAAGATCCCGTAGTTGTGATCTCTGACAGTAAGTGAAGTTATTGTTAGTAACTTAGTATAATTGCAAATGTTTTATTATTAGGTGACAATAACTTGAGTGTATTTTTGAGTGTGTATCCTGACTTGGTCCTCTCAGTGACGCCTTGTGTTATGAAAGTAGCTGATCACTGCTACAGTATTGAACTTGTAACTGAGGATGCCTATGACCAACTTGTCCAACGCGTGGACTTGACTGACAAGCACAAAGCAAGAATTCTTTTAGGCAACTTTCGTACAGTCTTATCATCCAGACCCTCAGCTCTCAAAGAGTTTGTTAATGTACTCTTCCAAACAGGAGAATGTAAACATGTTGCGGATACAATACAGCAACTGCTCTAGTAAGTCTATTTTTAGTATTGTAGTATTATTGCTATAGTATATTATTTGTGTAATAGATTTAATTATGTGGAAGAATGCAACTACAGTGAGGACATTCATATGAAACACTTTTACTCTCATAAGCTGATACTTTTAATATGTTCACTTTGAATATTTTCTTTGCTGTGAATGTTTTCATTGCAATATTTTATTTATTTATTTTTGAAGTTGCAATAGAATTTCCACATAAAAATAATTAATAACTTATAACTACAGTCTGCATATTGCAGACAACACAGAAATTAAACCATACCCTAAACAAACATTCTAAGCTAGATAGCTGCTGACCATATAAATATCATTCGTTCACATACCAGACCACTTCAATATCCAGACACTTCTTAACATGTTTTGACCAAAAGTGTCTGGAAAACTTAGAATTAACTGATAGAATTGGGACCCTGGCATTCAGTATTCCACGTGAATAATACTTGTTAGATTAAAACAACAAATACTTGGTTAGATTAAAACTACAACAGCAAAAAACAACGAAAAAAACTAAAAAACAAAAACAAAACAAAAATCAACAACAAACAAAACCAAAACCAAACAAAAAAGCAACAACCAATAACAAAAAGTGATGTATGAGTAGACAGAGCTATATTATTACAATTATTATTTGTAGTAATGGTCGCCTATACAATTCCAGCTAAATGTTCAGCTACTAAACATGTTGGCAATGTACAATGATCCATCACCTCTCTTGTCTGACAGTGTCTTGTTGGCAGTTTACAATGATCCATCACCTCTCTTGTCTGACAGCATCTTGCTGGCAGTGTACAATGATCCATCACTCTTGTCTGACAGCATCTTTTTGGCAGTGTACAATGATCCATCGCCTCTCTTGTCTGACAGTATCTTGCTGGCAGTGTGCAGTGATCTATCACCTCTCTTGTCTGACAGTATCTTGCTGGCAGTGTACAGTGATCCATCACCTCTCTTGTCTGACAGTATCAGCAACTGCAATGAGATCGAGTTAGCAATAAAAAATGTTTTGTTGTTGTTGTTGTTTCAGTGATATACAATGCAACTTTACTGAGTGACTCAACTGGAAATGAGATGTCATCAAGTGCTGATTAATGATATTTCTCTCGTTTCATTTTAGTCCACTGAACACGTCCAACTATAAAATATGCTAATGTTTTTCTCATTTCATTTTAGTCCACTCGACACATCCGACTTTAAAATATGCTAATCACATGGTCCCGACAGTTTCTCTGGTTTCATTTTGGTCCACTGGACACGTCCAACTAATAAATATGCTAATTACATGGTCCCCCCCCCCCCCCCCCCCCCCCCCCCCCCCCCTCCCCCGCAGTTTTTCTTGTTTCATTTTGGTCCATCTGACATGTCCAACTCAGGGGAGGCTCCACTGGGGGGGCAGGGGGGGCAATTGCCCCCCCAATATTAATTGTGGGGGGGGCATTGCCCCCCCTCCCCAATTCAAAAACTTGTGACTTTGTATCACTACATGAAGAAAAGAAAAGACTCTTTGGAACATTTTAATCAGTCTTTTTGTATGATGTATTATAGCTTAAAAAATCAGATTTCATAGGAGTGTGCCAATCTCTAATATTTTGCCCCCCCAACCACAAGCGTGTGGAGCCTCCTCTGCAACTTTAATATTATGCTAATTACTGCTAAATGTAAATAGGGCAGTTTCCAAAGCAGACCCAAGACACAGAACTCTCGTGTGTTTGTAAATATTTTATTCTGCGTATCTTGAACTACCGTCCGCTGCTCGGCGGGACGCTACCGTGGAAGTAAAATTCTCTACTGGTAGTGGTCGTCTAAACTGGTGTTGCGCTCTGTCTACTGTGATTCGTAATACTACAGCTACTGTGTCTTGTGGATTGGGAGGAAGCTTTTGCTGTCTACCCTGGCTTATGCTTCTGGGTAAGTAGTTTTATGGCTAGCGGTCGGTGGGTTTCGAAGTTCTCCCGGTGAAGTTGTGTTTCCTGAACAATTTTTTCTAATGTAGTTACTGTATGAATGTGAATGAATGTAGGGAGCAAACGTGCCCTGAATTATAATAGTGATATTTTGTGGTAGTTTTAGCTATATCTTTATGACAAAGTCTCCCCAGTTTGTTTGTTCCGTAGTACTCTTGAATTTTTAATTTCTGAGAAAATCATTGCATACAACTCAACATATTATGTTTTCTACTTTGTTTTAGACACATTGTTTCATGCAGGTTATGGGAGCCCTGGGATTTCCACCCTAATTAACTTTTACCTCTTCTGAATGTATTTCAATATAAGATATGAAAAACATTGTAGCAATTTGTAGTAGTTTGTCCAAGTTTTCATGATCATGACTTCACCATTTTCATGTGGCTAAACGGTTTTAGTGACTCTACAAATCTCTCTCTTCTCTCTACCCCCCCCCCCCAGTGAAAAATCCTGTATGAATTCCTGTCATTTTAGTTCATGCAATTCTGATAAACTTCAGTGAAATCATTTTACTTATCTGCTTATTCTTCATTGAGCTGTTGTAGAAGGACTTTTTCAGATTGCCAATTGCTTAAGGGTGGAGACCCATCCGGCCCACGCATTTCCCTCCGAAATTGATGTTGGAAAAAAACGTTGCTAAGGCAAGAGTGGCAACTACTTAATACGCTGAAATTAGTTTAGGTCTTGAGGTCTCTCTGTACACCAAAATTCAGACAGTTTACAATGTGGTCCAATCCCTTTTTATTATGTATCTCTGAGGCAATGTCAGTAAATTTGTGTTTCTCTAAGCGCACAAGTGCTAATATCACGGCTTCAAGCACAGTGTCATATTAGCTTGTATAACCAGGTTTCATGCAAAGGTGGTAGGGGCATCCTGAAACCTCCCACCGCCTCCAAGCCGTAGTTCCCCCCAGAATTTAAATTTAGTAAGCTTCTATAAGCTTCAATTATATGACAAAACACATATCAGTGTAAGGTGTATACACTGTCACATAGGCATGTCCATCAAAGCAGTGTGGGTTTCCAAAATGAGATTGGCTAAGTACACCATCCCCAGCGCAGAATCCTGTATGACACTCTGATAGCTTAGTCATCATATGCTTTTTTTGGAGTAAAAGTATGTTCTTTCCCCAATTTCTACGGTCACTATGAACCATTACTTTTTTATATTGTGTTGTTTTTTTTCAGTTGAGGTTGTGAGAATAGGGAACAGGAATTTCCTTATGGTGGCCAAAAATATTGGCTTCCAGTATCCAGGTGTACAGTGATGGGAAGGAAAAGTGGCCATTTTTCACATGCACTTCATAGAATAAGACTAGGACAAGTCATAGGAGCCAAGATGACCACTAAGGCCATAAGCAACTTGGATGATACAGTATAGTATTGACTACCATTACCAAATGCAGGTCTTATGGCCTCATAGAGGCAGTTGCAAGTCTTTGTATAAGTCACAATATGGATTTGGGACTGGTAGTCAGTTATTTTTCTTTCAACAGACAATGTTGGTTGTGTTGTTTTTTGTTTTGTTTGTTTTGTTTTTATTTTGTTTCTTGTGTTTGTTTAAAGCTTATCTGTACATAAATTATAGCCGGTACATAATGATTTTGTATGGTAGTGAAGGTGGTGTAGTTTCACTGGCCGTACACGCCCATCCTTCTGCTGTAGCTCAAGTACGCAAGCACACAATCATACACACCCACTCATATACACAGTCCTAGGGGGAAAGGCATTTTACTTGTGATGTTAATAAAAACTGGCATATAAGGAGAAAGAGTAAAATTCATCTTTATGAAATCATCATGTACAATTTGTTTGTTCAAGCAATTTACACTGCCGACAATTTACACTGCTGGCAATTTTTGGTACTTAAAAACAACAACAAGCTTTTCCAAGGAATTATTGCGCTGTATAAATCCTAACTCTATGTAAGACTTGCTTACTAATGAAATAAACAAAAAGGAACCTTAAGTAGCTTAACACAAAAAGCAGCAAATATATATTTATTGTTTGTTCTTAGCTAGTCAGCACATGTAACACACAACACTCTCACATGCACTCATTCACTGGATATACCAACACAAGATTAACAGTGTAGTCTCTTGGTAGCTTGGCATGATGGGAAATGGATTTTCAAGTATGAACAGTGATGACGAACAAGCGTGTTAACCAAGGTAACGAGTGAACACTAAAATCTTGAGTGTCAAAGTACAAAAATTACATAAATACACGTACATCCAAGCATATAATAATAATACAATAATATATCCCTGACTTTTTAGTGTGTTACCCCTGATAGTGTCTCGCTCGCTGCCAATTATTGCATATATAATTACCACGGTTGAGCTTTGTGTGTGTGTGTGTGTGTGTGTTTGCATGACTTTTGACTTTATTCTCATACTCTACCACTACTCTGCATTTTATCACGTGATGCCAGGAATGATGCTAGCTGTGCACTTTAGGGATGATGTTTCATCCTTCATGGCCTGAAGCCGTAGTACTAGTGGCTGGACCCATCGGTTTTCTTCCTATAACCACAGTTATAATATGGTATTGTTCCATCTTGTGCAATACCAGGGTTTATTTCAGGGACGGAGTGGTGGGGAGCTTGTATACATCTCCTTAAATCCAGTTTGCCGCCCTTCCCCCCTTCCCCTTAGGGATTAAAGACATCTTAAAATTAATTGTACTCGATATTTACAATAAAAAAAATAGAACACATTGAGATATGAATTTTTTTCCTTCCAAAATATCAATTAGTCATCATTAGATAACTGTTCTGGTGAATTTAAAGCAATGTACAGTGGCTAACCTAATTCTTTGTCTAATTTAATTGGCTTCATTTGTGTAAGGCAGACTGTGGCAAGTGTATTGGGGATGCATAGCTTGTACTATCTCTTCTGCTGCAACAATATGACACTGAGCAGTAATCATATCTTTTGGGGCTAAGGAAATAATAATGTGGTCTCATTGGACAAAATTGCTATGCCTCCCTTCGCCCCCCTCCCTCCCCCCATCATCCATATATGTACACACACACATACACACACATCCCAGATATTATTTTGACTTTCATGGAGACATTTGTCCCAATTTTTCGTAAAGTTTTGTGGTAGTTATTATAAATATAATATAATTATGGAGGGTGTAAATTTAACAACTTCTACTGTACTAAACTAGCCTATTTCGCTACAAAATGTCTACATATGTTAGAATTACAACCATGATAACACCAATCCGAGAATCTTGAATTATGTTGAGCTATTTTTACTTGAGACATACACTTTCAATGTAGGAGTGTGAAGTGGCAGGTGTAATAGTGCAGTGACTACTCCACTGGTCTACACGAGTTACTAAGGACTCCTGGACTTCAATACAACTAGAGGTGAGGAACTCTAGAATGACTTCTTAACTGCACTAACAACTCAAGAAAGAGGCTTTTTGAAATTATCTTTTATTGATTACTATATTTATTACTCATAATTGTAATTGGCTTAAGAATATTTCCATTTAATGCACACTTAGACAACCTGAAATATATAGGGAGCGACTTAGAGTCTGAACTTTAGAACTCTTGTCACTTCATTTACTAACTGAATAATCCTTTGAAACATTTTGTAGGTGTGGCTGGACACACACACACACACACACACTGCACACACATTATATTTATTCAACTCTTCATTTGTAGAGTATTGAATACAAATGAAAGGTGAAGAGTCCCGGATCATTTGGTCAATAACCTGACGACAGCCACGCACAATCACCTGGTCTCATACACGCACACAAATAGTTACAGTGATGAAATGAAAGTGAAAGAAGAAAAGTAATGGTACACATGATAGTCAGTCATTAGTTACACAGGGGCTGGTGTCAAGTGTTTCTATGGTTCAGTGATTTCCAGATAATGTAAGATTCTTTAACCCTTTCCCCGCCAAGTTTATGACTACCAGTTTGGTAACATGAAAATGTAATATTTTATTATTTTATTATTTTTCTGCACAGACATTCAGCAAGAGATAGATTTTAAAAGCAGGTACAGGCAAAACTGTTTACTATGATGCAAAAAAAAAGTCTATTAGTCCGCACAATAAATAGCTAAAAATTCGGACTTGCCATTATCAACCGTACTAACTGAAACTCAATTTCTGACTGTCTTAGAGCTGCTATGGAGTTGAGACTGAGTACATGACTTATTTATCTTTTATTTGATGGAGTCAGAGCTTCTCAACCTCGTACTATAAAATATTTTTGGGTGGACAGACAACTAAACGGTTAGTGTTCCAGCAGCCATATTTTTTTATATTGTAAAAAAAAACTAAATACCTGTGCTGTCATTTCAATTTTAGGAAGTACTATGTCAGAGCAACGTACAAAACAAAAAAAATCTGAACTTTATATATTTTAGTACACTCGGTGTGGCACCAGTGGTATTAATTATGGCGAACTTCTACCTTTTGCACAAGTATGCTTGATCACAACTCTGATCATAATGAAGCCACTTGTACCAAGTGCTCCCAAAGGAGACGCTAAAAAATCTTTGTCTAAAAATTAACGAGGAAATTGAATGTCAATTATCCGAACACTTCAGTTAACCCGAACACCATAAGTCTAATAATAGCATGTACAGAAAAGAATAATTGCTTGACCACACCCCTTTATTAGTGTTTTTATAATACATTTTAAGTTATCCGAACATTTCTCAGTCGCAACTTATTCAGATAACTGACATTCTACTGTATACCATTTCATATGTCCTCCTGTATCACACATCAACACCTCACACATAGTTACTTGACTGCAGCATTCGTGTCGTTTACCAGCCGTATATTTCTCGGTTTTGTTGTTTTGTCAGTTCACACACTTCATGACTTTGACGTTTTGCTCAGTCCAGGTCTGTGCCATTGGCATTAAACTGAGAAGGCAGAACTGCCGTATGTGCATGCTGAATGTTTGACATCGTGGTTCCTATGTGATTGTGTAGATGAGCATTAACAAAAACATATATGCAATAAAGCATTCCTTTAGGCAGTAATACTTAGGTGAAATGTATTTTTAACTATTCCAGTGTGAGAATTGTATCTGAGTTCAATCAAATGATGTCTAAATTTATTATCCAGCTATTATTTATATGTACCATACTGTTGTGTGTGTGTGTGTGTGCGTGTGTACATGTGTGTGTATGGTATATGTTTTGCAGAGTACTAAAGTCTTTATGTTGTACTTCATGTGGTCCGGCTATTGCCACACCACTTTTTTTCCCAAAAGTAGGCGTATGCTCCTCTTTTTACACTAGTTCTAAGGTGCCGCACAGCTTATTATGTTAGGAAGTCCACATCAACCAAACAGATGGAGCTTGAAAGAGAAGGTTTGGCTAGACGGTAGTAGTAAATTACAACTTTCCATCTAGAATGGTTTGCAAGTTGGAAATGGAATAGCTTTGGTATGACTGAAGACTACACTCTGTTTCTTATGTGCCAGAAAGTTAACAATGAATACATGAAATGACTGAATCAGCTATTAATAATATTTTGGTAGTTACAATTGCATTACCATTATGCTTTTTTTTTTTTTTTTTTTTTTTTCTTTTTTTTTTTTTGCTATCTCGAGGGTTTCTCAAAGGTAATGCTTTTTGAAAGCATGAGCAGAGTGCTTGTAATAAATAAGTAATAGATGCACTTTGAACAATGCCAGCACTACTATATGCTTCAGATGCCGTTTACTGTGGTTTGGTATGTCACACCTCTTACACCACACCATTTCCTGGGAAGACCACTTAGAAAAGCCAGAGAAGCCCCTAAGTGGTCTCACATTTGATTCCTGATGATAGCCAAACATTTTTAAATTCTGTATTGAAAGAGGAAGAATACACTAATGAGTAAAAGGACTGAGAAAGAAAGTGTAAAATATCTTTTCTCTTGAATTTTAGATGCATAAGGAATTCTGCGGATACCCGTCGTATGGCAAAACAAGCACAGACTTTTGTTACAAGTGTCGGTCACTCCCCTACAAGAAGATGATGTTAACAATATTTTTTTTTTGGGGGGGGGGGGGGGGGGGGTTCCAGATTAACCTCACTGACTTTCCTTCATAATTTCCGCTATAATTATCTCAAGCTTTCTTCCTGGAGTTAAAATGCTATGATTGCGTTTAAGTGCCGCGACCTTTCTTCAGATCCCCTCCAGTCACATTTACACACACATATATACTTTTAACTCTTATTAAATCTCAGCGCGCATGCGGGTTATAGTAGTGCGTTTGTCTGCCTGTCTGTCTGTCTGACTGTCAGCATTCCTTTTCATGAATGTTATACACTGTAGCACGTGCAATGAATAAAACAGAGCCATGGAGACTGAGCACATGTACACTGTAGCACATGTATCATGAATAAAACGCAACCATGGCATTTCCTGCCATACAACCTGTGCTAAATCCAGGGACTAGCCACAGTCTGTATATTTTGATGTAAGTTAGTAAACTTTTAACAAAAAAGTAGTCGTATATAATGTTGATGTAATTCCCCCTAGTGTCATGTCACAATTACATGAGCAAATAATTTCTTGCAGCCAGCAGTGTAGTTTGCTTTATGCTCAGGGAAGTTAAACGGAGTTGAAAAAGTGAAGTTTCGCTTTAACAATGTATACTGGTGAGTATTTCTGGCTAATTTAGACTATTCTCTTATGATAATGTACCGTTTTCATGTGTGTGTGTGTGTGTGCCAAAGTATTTCTTGATTGAGCAGCAGTACTGTGGCATCATGCTGTACATCCTGTGTGGTTGAATTTAGTGTATTCAGTGGCAATCAGTACTCTTCTTCCTTCACTATTTTCATAGCGTGCCATTTTTTGTTTGTTTGTTTGTGTTTTCCCTTCTGTTAAGGTGCTCAGGACATATTTATTACTTGTATGACGTTTCCTATATTTTGCGCACTAAGTTGCTATAACGCGTACTAAAATGGTGTCGGGAAGTATGTGACAAGAACTGATAGCTGCCATTTTTCACATGTTGTGAAGTACACTGTATGACCCCCAGCTATGCCCTTTTATATAAGACCTCTTTAAAATTATTTATCAATAGTTTTCTTCGTTACTATAATTTCCGTGTATATATGTTTTTCATGTAAACTATATAATGTGCATATTTTATTATTATTCTTTCAGACTTTGTATTTTCTGGTAGGCGTGAGCTGGCAATCTACACTTGGATTCCAAACTGGAACACGTGAGCAAATTCACTTTAGATATAATTGATCCTATACGGTACATTACAATGCAGTGTTTTAAAGTAGTGGGCTTGTTCTTGGCCCACTTTTGTGAGTGATTGTGTTGAGAGAGAGAGAGAGAGACACGCACGCGCGCACACACAAACACATGCACACGCACACATATCCACACACACTTACATTGAAACAGCCTAATTCCAAGGGATAAATAACTGCTTTCCTTAGATAGTATGAGATTGTGTTTAGTGGTGTTATGTACAAGATCGGCCATCAAGTATGTCCAAGCATATAACAGATGTCCTCGATTTTCGATTGTGTTACCCATGATAGTGTCTCACTCACCTATTAACTTCCAAAATTTGTGTGAGGGGGATGGTGGGAAGACTCTGGCTAGGGATGGGACAGGGCCAAAATCACAAGGATGCAGTCATGCACACACAAACAAACACACATTTTGCATATAATCCCTACTATGTAATTTACCACTTCAACTTTGAAAACAATATGCTAACTTGTTTATGATTTGCAAAGAAGTGGATGAGATTTACAAGATAGTTCATTACAATAACAAGCTGTATTTCATTTGTTTACAGCTCGTAACGTGCGACACTCAGTCCTGAAATATGTGGCAATTACTCATTTTATGACATGCATGAAGTACGCCATGTGTCTATCTTTGAGGAGGGTCAGGTTTTATTTATCTTATTTTTTTAAGGGTGGCCGCACATAGCAATGCATACCACCCGTAGATCCGGAATTTAATTTATTCCCCGCCAATACCCCACCATTCGATAATACGCGAGCAGTAACAATCATGCTGTAGCTGCAAGAGTATACTTTGTGAAGTTGTGGTGTCTTTAGCTTCAGGTTGTCTCGTAGCTGTTTTCAGCCACACTCCATACAGTAGTCCTCGTCTGAGCTCACATGGTAAGGTGCACCAGGCTGTCTCCTCCTGTAGCTGTTCTCCAGGCTCTGTGCATATGAGCTTGAGTGGATGTTTTGTGCAAAAAAAAAATTTTAATAAATAAAATCACACAATTTTTTCTTTCTTATGTGTGTTATTCATTTCTTTCTCCATGTGTTGTTGAACTGCAACACCATCTCTGCTGTAGGACTACACCACACTACTACTTCTTTGACTGGGATGAGGATTCATTTCTCCATGTGTGATCAGTGTATCCATCTTGTAGTGAGGTCGGTACACAGATGCATGGATGAACTGTGCAAAGATTGAAGATACAAGCTGTTAATCATTCATTTTTTCATTTCATTATTATTTTTTGATAGATATTTTCTTGTTGCTTGTTGGTTTTCTGACCCCTAGAGTGTTTGTGGCTGTATCATAGTTACTAACCATCCTGGTGTTGCTGGGATGCTCCCAGTTTTCTTTGGCTAAATTGCTCAGTACTGAAAAAAAATTTTTAACCCTTTTTTTCTTTAGCAATTGTGCATGTCAGGTTAATTACTATTCAGTTTTTCCTGCATAACTAAATACAATTGAAATGAAATATTGTAGTAGATATATTGTAGTAATTTAAACTTGAGTAATATTAATAATTCATGCGACATCTTGGTGCTTTCTTCGTGTTTAACTAAAATGAAACTAAATCCATCGTTGTCAGTGTCAGTGCAAAGGCTTAAATGTTTAATTGATAGATGTAGTAGTTGTGGGTCTGTTCCTTCATTTTTTTCTATTATTGAGAAAATTAGCAATTCAAATGATTTGTTTAATGTTAGAGTCATTTCACAACAACAGATCTGACAACATCAAAACACAAACATGTGGCCTTTTGAAAACATAACATCAAATTCTATTACTCTTGAATTGATCACAAACCTAATCAGTGAATCTGACTGGCTGTATGCAATGGCTAACTGCTCCTTGTATGGCATTTCATCTAATAGCATTATTGGAATGAGGATAAAATGTGGACCACTTCACTAGCTGTTCAAAAAGTGAAATCATTGATTAAATAATTTTACCGGGATTGGAAAGCCTCATAGCCAATACATAGCATAGCATGGTAACATTAAGTGTGTATCAGATGTTATCTGTTCCCCTCACTTTTTTTCTGCTGAAAATGCTGATGTGACACAGAGACAGTAACATCTGCTGTAAGCGCCATTAGGACTTGAATCGGAAGTTAGAGTCAGTACTAACCTTCTAGAAGTATATTCAATAGAGAGCACGTGACATTTTTTGATAGCATTGCGAGATAAACTAATTGTGCATTATTCATGGCTGATCACAACATGTGCTTGAGTAATCAATATGTTCAAGGTTGCTGGCTACGTTATTGCTCACGTATAATTTAATCATGGGCGATAGATTTGTTGTTTCATATGCCACAAAGTGAGTGATGAAGAGTCATTAAGAGCAGTACATCTAAATAAAAACATCTTGTACATTTTTATGCTTTTATAATGTTTTCCTTGACAATAAAATCTTACAAGAAACATTTTCTTCGCAACAACAATAGCAAGTTAGTCATTATATATTGCTTGATTATGAATATAATAATAATTTTAAAAAACTTAAACAATTACTTATATCAAACTATTTAGATTTTTTGTTTCTTCTGTACAATCATAATTAGGATAGTACTTGGACAATGTAAATTGATGGATTCTGTCCCAATAGATGACTGCTACATACTGGATAAAATTAAGGAGTACAATTTTCACATGTTACAAGACCCATGTGACTTTACCTCCTACATACATGTGTGCCTACGTATAGAATGACACCTTCCCTAAACCACATGAACAAGTTAGCAGCTGTATTTTAACCATACAGCCAGTGTTAACTCTAGTCGCTTCAACAACTTGGTTGGTTCCTTACCTCCTTAGATCCTATCTATTCATGTTTGGCAGGAACTGGGCCGGCTATCAGGTGTCCCAGCTGGTCAGTTTGCGCATGCGCCTGGCCCGCGCCTGTGACCAGCTGGGATTCCCTGCTTTGGGGGTAGGCCCCTTCTGCGCGAATGGCATGCGCCGCCCGCGTGATGGGGCCAAATGGCCGGCCCAGTCTCACACCACATAGTGGTGGATTAGAGACTTTAAAGTAGGAGGAGTCAGGGGTTGGATGGTGGGAACAGCTAATAGCTCAAATTCTCCTGACGCCTTCGACGCTTTGGCTAGGCCGAGTTCGATTGCAATGCAGCCACGTGTGTATCACCGCGTGTGCAATCACGTGCACCACCCTGCCTAATGCTAGTGCAGCTTGC